>JGI24188J35168_1000487_pt1 | contig 23273 bp, 20 predicted proteins | sample YNPBryantNP2012_FD_35168 | JGI IMG/M metagenome (IMG submission 35168) | reverse complement strand
GGCATCCTGCCGCAGGCGGAAGAGCACGCTCCGCTAACCAGTCGCCGGCGCGTTTGCAGTACATCGTATGCCAGTTGCGAAAATACCTGCTGTTCGGCGAGTCCACCTGGGTCCTGAACTGCCTGCTGCAGCCGGGAGAGCCACTCCTCCTCGGGCAGGGTATCCACGCGAATGCCCGCGTGAGCCGCGTGCGTGACCCGGTTGCGTCCCTCCCGTTTGGAGACGTATAACGCCTGGTCCGCCTCCTCAATGAGGGTTTCGGGATTTACCGTGTGCAGGGCAAGCGTGGACACTCCCAAGCTTACTGTGATTTGTCGGTAACAGCACGGGATTTCGGAAATGCGCTGGCGTATCTGCTCGGCAAAGTCCAGCGATTCATGCACATCGCTGCCCGGCAACAGCACCACAAACTCCTCACCTCCGTAGCGTGCCGCACAGCGCAGGTCGTCCTCGAAGTGACGCAGTGTGTTGGCAACCAGACGCAGTACCTCGTCGCCCGCCTGGTGTCCGAAGGTGTCGTTGAACTGCTTGAAGTGGTCGACATCCAGCAGCACCACAGACAGGGGCTGCTCGCGCCGAAGCGCATAGAAGAACTCGCGTCCCAGCCTGTCGCGGAAGCTGCGATGGTTAATCAGTCCTGTCAAGCCGTCGGTATGGGCGATGCGCTCCAGACGGGCGTTGGCTTCCGCCAGCCGCGCGGTAATCTGCTGCAGCTGGTCATTTTGCGCCTCCAGTTCGTCGCGCTGCGCCTCGATCAGCTGCTCCTGCGCCTTGCGCTCGGTGATGTCGATGTTGGCACTGATGGCGCCGACCACCTGCCCGTCGGTGTCAATCAGCGGGAAGGTGCTGCACAGTACCCATTTGGTCTCTCCGTCTTTCGTTCTATCCTGCCACTCGACGTTTCGAACCGCCTCACCGCCAAAAACACGCGCGATGACCGCTCGGGTAGCCTCCACATCTTCAGGACGGCAGAAGGTCTCGTAGATGGTCTTGCCGATGACTTCCTGCGCGGTGAAACCGTACAGGCTCTCTGCCTCCTGATTCCACTCGCGGATGACGCCGTCGCGGTCGTAAGTGAAACAGGCAACGGGCATACCATCGAACAGCTGCTCGAAGTAGCGTTTCAGCTGTTGCTGTTGGCGCAGTGCCTGATGCAGGTGTTCCGTGCGCTCCTGAACCAGTCCCTCGAGGTGCTGGCTGTAATGCAGGATTTGCTCGGTGGTGCGCTGCGTCAGCCACAGGGTCAACAGCACAAACATACTGCCAAATAGAAACACAAAAGCCACAATGGAGTGCAGCCAAGCGCTATGGTGGGTGAGGATCGCCCAAATGCTGAACAGGTAGCCCATGAGGAAGAAAAGCATTAAACCGAGCAACACCTTGAGCAGGGTGCAGTAGCCCGCTTGCTGAACGGCGCTGCGCATGCTCCACGCGCGGCGGATGCCAAGCCACATCAGGGCAGCGCCCGTCGCGATGGCGATGGCGTCAATGACCTCTTTCATACTTTGCCTCGATGAGTCGTTCCAAGTAAGGATTATCGGTTTCTCCGAAAGGATGTTTAGGTGAGTAACATTGAAACCAGAAAATAAGCTGGGTTCATTTACCACATCTATACCACATCTAACAGTGGGCGTATTGTCGGCTGGCCTGGTCTGGAGCGAGCCGCGGGGAGGTTTCAAGGGTTGCGCGTGCTAAGGGATTATCGTATAATGCTACTAGTCCATGATGCTTCTTGACGCCACGGCATCGAGGAAGGAGGTTCAAACCTTGAAAGTCCGAACCTATAGCGCGATATTGCTGACCCTGCTATCGGTGTACGCAGCGGTATCGGGTTGCGTCCCACGGACGACAGTGGTCGCTCAAACCAAAGCGGGTGCGCCCCTGTTTATCAATCTCACCAGCAACGATACCCACCGGGTGAGGATGGCGCTGAGTTTTGCGCGGATCTATCAGGAGAGAGGTCATCCCGTCACCATCTTCCTGAACGACAGGGCGGTTTACGTGGCTGCCAAGAAGAACGGCACGAAGTTTGCCGAGCAGCAAAAGACCCTAGCCGTGCTCACCGAGCAAGGCGCCGTGGTTCTGGTATGCCCGATGTGCATGAAACAATATGGTGTACAGGAGAGTGACCTGCTGCCGGGCTTGGTGGTCGCCGATGCGGACAAGGTAGGTCAGTGTCTGTTCCAGCCCGACACCCGCACGCTCAGCTGGTAATTGGCCGAGTGGCGGTATCAGGAGCAATGCCGACGTGACGGAACTGTCGTCATCCAGCTTCCAGCTAGCCTGTCCCATTCCCATCCAGCAATACCCGACGGTGGTGATGGCGCATGGGGGTGGTGGCAGGCTGATGCATCAGCTCATTGAGAAGATGTTCGTCGCCACCTTCGGCAGTGGCGCGCGGAATGCGCGTCACGATAGCGCGCTGCTGCAGGTGCCCCGCATGCGCCTGGCGTTCACAACCGATTCGTATGTGGTGCGACCGCTTTTCTTCCCCGGCGGCGACATCGGCAAACTGGCGGTGTACGGCACGGTGAACGATTTGGCGATGAGCGGTGCTCGCCCCCTTTATCTCAGTTTGGGCATGATTCTGGAAGAGGGTCTGCCGATGGAGACGCTGTGGCAGGTGGTGCTGTCCATCCATCAGGCGGCGCAGGCGGCGGGCGTGCAGATTGTCACGGGCGACACGAAGGTAGTGGACCGGGGNAANGGCGACGGCGTGTTTTTGAACACATCAGGCGTTGGCGTCATCGAACATNACCTGACCATCGCGCCGCAATCGGTGCAGGTGGGCGATGCGGTGGTGCTGAGCGGGGACATCGGCAGGCATGGCATCGCGGTGATGGCGGTGCGCGAGGGTCTGCAGTTCGAAAGCCGGATCGAGAGCGACTGTGCGCCGCTGGCGGAACCGGTGCTGGCGTTAATCGCGGAAGGGATTGAGGTACACTGTTTGCGTGACCTGACGCGCGGCGGGCTGGCAAGCGCGGTGGTGGAAATCGCGGAAGCGGCGGGCGTGGGCATCCAGCTGGAGGAGGCGCGTATCCCTGTGCGCGAGGATGTGCGCGGCGCGTGCGAGATACTGGGCTTTGACCCTTTGTATGTGGCAAACGAAGGGCGTTTTGTGGCGTTTGTACCCGCTGCGCAGGCAGAGAAGACGGTGGAAGTGCTGCGCCGCTTCGCCGTCAGCGTGAACGCCGACATCATTGGGGAGGTAACCGCCTCGCCGGAGGGCACGGTGGTGCTGCGAAGCGTTATCGGCACCTCGCGGGTGGTGGACATGCTCAGCGGCGAGCAGCTGCCGAGGATATGTTGAGGTGGTTTCGCTCATGAGCGCAGAAACGACAGAAATCGTTCGCAGGTGCAAGACCCTTCTTGCGCAGCACTATGGCGCGCGGTTTGGAGAACTGGTACTGTACGGCTCGATGGCGCGCGGTCAGGCAGGCACTGGCAGCGATATCGACCTGCTGGTGTTAGTCAAGGGACCTCTCGACGTTTTTGAGGAGCTGCGCTGTATCGTGGACCTGCTTTACCCACTACAGCTGGAGAGTGAATACTTAATTTCTGCGAAACCGGTATCGATGGAAGAGTTCGAGCAAGGGCAGATTCTTTTGTACTGAAATGCCAAAAGAGAAGGTGTGATCCTGTCTTATCCTTCCCCCTCCAAGTAGTTCTCCACCAGCGGGCGTACCGCCTCGATAAAACTCTCCGCTTGGTGCAGGGCATCCTCGGCATCTTCACTGGTCAGAAAAGCATCTGCCGAATAGTCGGCGCTCATGCGGTCGTCCAACCTCCGTGTAAACAAGCGTCCCACTTCGTTCGGGAGCTTGCCCGTTCGGATGAAGTACAGTCCCAACATAGTTCGTACACCCTCATGGGTTCGGGGCTCTGCTCCTTCGGTCAGCAGCAACGCGCGCGCCGCCCACAGTGTTGCATAATAGGCAACCGAAATGGCTTCCTCGTAATAGCCTTGTTCGAACAACATATGTGCCGCCCTCAGGCGTTCGGCGCTTTTGTCCCAGAAGGTCCGAACGCGCTGCCGAAAGATTTGCTCCACAGCAGGTAACCCTCCTCTTCGGCGTCTCGAAGTACCCGCTCGCCCCGCTGCAGGGCAAACTCGTACTGCGCACGAGTGCGGATGAGCAGGGAAATCGCCCGCATCGTTTCTAACTCCACTTCCTGCACTGCCTCGTACAGCCGTTCTACGGTCTCCCTGTCTTTTTCCGATAGCACCACCAGCAGGTCGTAGTCCGAATCGGGGCGGTGGTCGCCGCGCGCCCGCGAGCCATACAATACGACCATCTCCGGCGCAGGCGATAGCTGCTGCACCCGCTCGATAAACCTGCGCAGAGCACGGTCTCCTTGCAAGCGTGGTGGGAGTTGACGCCTGTTCATGACTTCATTGTACCATACACCGTTCGGCTTGACCATCTGCCTGCAAACACGATAAAATAACAGCAAAACGAGTAGATGAAGGGAACAGACGCATGAGTTCGTGGTACCACGTAGCCATTGCGGGAGCGACCGGTGCTGTCGGCACGGAGTTCCTGCGCGTGTTGGAGAGGCATCGCTTTCCCATCGCTTCGCTGCGGTTGCTGGCGAGTGAGCGGTCGGAGGGAAAGCGTATCCGTTTCGCGGGCGAGGAGCTGGTGGTGCAGCGCCTCACGGAAAACGCCTTCGACGGCGTGCATATTGCCTTTTTCTCGGCGGGAGCCTCGCGCAGTCGGCAATTCGCGCCGGCGGCGGTGAAAGCAGGCGCGGTGGTGATAGATAACTCTTCGGCGTTCCGCATGGACCCCCAGGTGCCGCTGGTGGTTCCGGAGATTAACATCGACGATGCCCAACACCATCAGGGCATCATCGCCAACCCGAACTGCTCGACCATCATCATGCTGATGGCGGTCGCGCCGTTGCATCGGCGGTGGCGGGCGAGGCGCGTGGTGGTCAGCACCTATCAGGCGGCGAGCGGCGCAGGTGCGCAGGCAATGCAGGAGCTGCTCGACCAGACGGCAGCTATTCTCGAAGGGAAAGAGGTGACCCCGCGCGTGCTGCCGCACCAGATTGCGTTCAACCTCTTCAGCCACAACTCGGCAGTGAACGAGTACGGCTACAATGAAGAGGAGTGGAAGATGATCCACGAGAGCCGCAAAATCCTGCACGAGCCGGAGTTAGCCATCACCGCCACCTGCGTGCGCGTGCCCATTCTGCGGGCGCATTCGGAGAGCATCAATATCGAGTTTGCGGAGCGGCGCCCCAGCGTGGAAGAGGCACGGCAGGCACTGTCAGAGTTCCCCGGTGTTAAGGTGGTGGATGACCGCGAGCGCAACCACTTCCCCATGCCCATCGAAGCCACTGACCGCGAGGAGGTGCTGGTGGGGCGTATTCGGGAGGATGTGTCCAACCCGCTGGCGCTGGATTTGTTCGTCAGTGGCGACCAGCTGCTGAAGGGAGCGGCTTTGAACGCTGTGCAAATCGCCGAGGCGATGATTGCCAGAGGCTGGCTGTAATAGACAGGAGGAAGCGATGCAGGTAAACTGGGGACCGGTGGTGACCGCGATGGTCACGCCGTTTAACGAAAATCTGGAAGTGAATTACGACGCCGCGCAGGCGCTGGCGGAGCTGCTGGTGCAGACGGGTTCCACCGGACTGGTGGTCAGCGGCACGACGGGCGAATCACCGACCCTGACGCACGAGGAGAAAGTCACCCTGTTCCGCAAGGTGAAGGAGGCGGTGGGCAACCGCGCAGCGGTGCTGGCAGGCACAAGCACCTACGACACCGAAGAGTCGGTGCGGCTGAGTCAGGAGGCGGAACGCGCGGGGGTAGACGGACTGCTACTCGTCGCGCCGTATTATAACCGCCCGTCGCAAGAGGGGCTGTATCAGCATTTCAAGACCATCGCACACGCCGTCGACCTGCCCGTGATGATTTACAACATCCCGGGACGAACCGGCGTGAACGTGGAGCCGACCACGCTGCTGCGGTTAGCGGAAATCACCAACGTCGTGGCGGTGAAGGAAGCCAGCGGCAACCTGAACCAGATGTCCGAGATATGTGCCGGCGCGCCGGACGGGTTTCTGGTGTACAGCGGCGACGACTCGCTGACGTTACCGCTGCTGGCGGTCGGCGGTGTGGGCGTGGTGAGTGTGGCATCGCATGTGGTAGGGCGCGACATCCGCCGTATGTGTGAGGCGTTCTTCGCCGGGAAGGTGCAGGAAGCCACGAAACTGCATCACCGGATGCTGCCGCTGTTCAAGGCGTTGTTCTGCACCACGAACCCTGTGCCGGTGAAGGCGGCGCTGAATATGCTGGGAGCTAACGTGGGCGGAGTCCGTCTGCCGTTGGTAGAAGCGAACGACAGAGAAAAGGAGATTGTCCGAAAAGCGCTGAGAGACTACGGGCTACTGCAGTGAACGACGACACCTTTCCCTACGAAGAGAGCGTTGCGCTGATCCCGCTGGGCGGCACGGGTGAAATCGGTAAGAACCTCACCGTCGTACAGTTCGGCGGAGAGATACTGGTGGTGGACTGCGGGCTGGCGTTCCCGTTCGACGACGTGTACGGGGTGGATATCGTCATTCCCGACATCACCTACCTGCGCGAGAACGCCGACCGGGTACGGGGCATCGTACTCACACACGGGCATGAAGACCATGTCGGCGCATTACCCTATGTGCTTTCGGAGATCAATGTGCCGGTGTGGGGCACGCGCTTGACCATGGGGCTGGTGCGTGCCAAACTGAGTGAGCGACTGCCCCTTTCCCAGCTGGACCTGCGCGAATACGCGCCCGGAGACCGTATCCCGATAGGTCCTTTTTATGTGGAGCCAGTGCGGGTGACCCACAGCATCCCCGAAACGGTCGCGCTGAACATCGAGACCCCAATTGGGCGCGTCGTGTTCGTCAGCGACTTCAAGATCGACCACACCCCGATTGACGAGTGGCGTTTCGATGCCGCGCGGTTCGGGCAGCTGGGGGAAGAGGGAGTACTGGCGCTGGTTTCCGATAGCACCAACGCCGAAAAGCCGGGGGTAACGCCGTCCGAGCGTGTGGTGGGCGCAGCCTATGACCGCATCTTTCGCGAGGCGCCGGGGCGCATCATCGTCACCATGTTCGCGTCCAACATCCACCGGATGCAGCAGGTGCTGGATACCGCTGCGCGCTACGGCAAGAAGGTAGCGGTACTGGGGCGCAGTATGCAGCAGAATCTGGAGATTGCCATCGAGATGGGCTATGTGTGGCTGCCGCCGGACACACTCATCCGCACCGACCAGATTGGTCAGTACGAGGGACGCGAACTGGTGATACTGGCGACGGGCGCACAGGGAGAGCCGCTTTCTGCGTTAACACGCATCTCGCGCGACGAGTATAAGGCGGTGCAGATTGAGCCGGGCGATACCGTCATCCTCTCTGCCACCCCGATACCGGGCAACGAAAGCCTCGTATGGCGCACGGTGAATCGCCTGATACGCAAGGGAGCGAATGTCATTTACCCGCCGATGCAACCCGTACATGTTTCGGGTCATGCCTGTCAGGAGGAGCTGAAAATGATGCTGACTCTGGTGCGCCCGAAGTATGTCATCCCCATGCACGGCGAGCCACGAATGGCGGTACAATATGCACGGATGGCGAGGGAGATGAACATCCCCGCGGAGAATATCTTCCTGATGGATTTAGGGGATACCCTCTACCTGCACCCGGAGGGTGCGAGGTTCGGTGAGAAAGTTCCGGTGGGCAGGGTGCTGGTGGACAGCGGCGGCAACAGCGGTATCAGCGATGTCGTGCTACGCGACCGCAAGCATCTGGCGCAGGACGGTCTGGTGCTGGTGGTGGTGAGCATCGATAAAGAGACCGGCGAGATACTGGCTGGTCCCGACGTGACCATCCGCGGGATGGCGGTGAGTGAAGAGGAAGAGCCGCAGTTCGTCGAGTATTTGCGACAGCAGGTGCTGGCGGAACTGCAAGAGCTGGATATATCAGAGGTGACTGACTGGGACGCGGTTCGCGCCGATGTGCGCAGCGCAGTCACACGGGCGGTGAAGCAGCGGATGAGGCGTCGCCCCGTGGTGATACCGGTTGTGATGGAGATTTAGCGGCGCGCCTCCGGTCAGCCCCAAAGGAGGGCTATGATAATGGAGCCATCGGTAAGGCGTGCGGTGGTGCTGGCGATACTGGGCGCGGTGCTTATCGCTGGCGTGTTGGTACTGCGTCAGACAGGCATGCTACGCAGCGCACAGTCACGCGCCAACGAGGAATTCGCCCTGAGCGAGCGGGCGCACCACGAAGGCGATCACGAGGCCGCCATACGCCACATGCAGAATGCCGTGAAACTGGACCCGCATTTTGTGGAGGCGCGGGAAGGGCTGGCGGCACTGTATGAGCAATTTCGTGGAGTGGATACCGCTATCGCGGAGTACGAGCGCGCCATCAAGGAAGACCCGCAGAACGAGGCACGCTACTGTTACCGGATTGCACAAATCTACTTTGTGAACCGCCAATGGGAGCCTGCATTGCAGTGGCTGCGCCGTTCAGACAAAATGGCACCGGGCGACTTTCATGTGCAGCGGATGATCGGGTTCTGTCTGGAACGGCAGGGCAAGTGGAAGGAGGCGGAACAACACTGGAGCGCAGTGCTCCGCCAGAACGGCAACGACCCAAACGTGCAGCGTGCTCTCGACAGAGTGCGCAGGCACATGAGCAGCAAGCAACCAACAGACAGCGGCAAGGGAGGGTAGGCGGTGTTTCGGAACTATCGCGACATCTTGAGACAGATGGAGATGGAAATGCAAAGGCTATCTGATGAAGCCCTGCTCAGCGTGTTCGGACCGCTGGGCGCGGCAGAGCGATTCTGGCAACCGGCAGCCGATATGTGTGAAACCGAAGAGGCACTGGTGGTGAAGGCGGAAATCGCCGGTGTTCAACCTGAGAAAATCAACGTCTCGCTATCGGCAGACAACAGGGTGCTGGTTATATCGGGCGTAAGGGCAGAAGATGAGGAAGAGCGTCGCGCTCGCGTGCGGTGTTATCATCTGGAAATCTACTACGGTCCGTTTGAACGCCACATCACGCTTCCACCTGATATACCCATTGACCGCGATAATATCTCTGCCACCTATCGTAACGGTGTGTTGACCGTACGTCTTCCCAAGAACATCCGGGAAGAAACACCGGCTATCCGACGTATTCCTATCACCGAAAGCGAGCGGGAGAGTGAATAGCGGAGGGAAAGCGAGGGAGGCATTATGGCAGACGTAGAGACCCCNGTCACGCCGGGCGGTGATACCGAGAAGGACCTGCGGATGGAAATCCCGGAGGTGTTGAACCTCCTGCCACTTCGGGATACAGTAGTGTTTCCGGTGCTGATCGTGCCCATCGCCGTAGGTAGAGAGAGCTCTATCAAGCTCATCGACGACTCGGTGGTGGGAGGCAACCGGATTATCGGTGTGGTGGCGATGAAAGACCCCACCGTCGAGAACCCGACGCTGGATGACGTGTATCGGGTGGGTACGGCGGTGGTCATCCGCATGATGGGCAAAATGCCCGACGGCATCCGCCTGATTGCCCAGGGCATCAGCCGTATCGAGATACTGGAAGCGGTGCAGACACAACCCTATTTGCGTGTGCGGGTGCGTGTGGTACAGGAGCCGACACAAATCAGCGAGGAAGACAGCCTGGAGATTGAGGCGCTACGCCGAAACATCGCCGCCGCTTTCCAGAAGGTGGTGCAGCTGTCGCCGAATCTGCCTGACGAGCTGGAGGGCATCGCGCTCAACGTCACCGAGCCCCATGTATTGACCGACCTGGTCGCGGCGCATTTGCCTGTCTCCATCGCCGACAAGCAGAAGATTCTGGAGACCTTTGACCTTAAGGAGCGGATGCGCGTGCTGCTGCAGATGCTGGTGCGCGAGGTGGAGGTGTTGGAGCTGGGCAGCAAGCTGCAGTCGGAGGTGCATTCGGAGCTCAGCAAGACACAGCGCGAGTACTACCTGCGTGAACAACTCAAAGCCATCCAGCGCGAGCTGGGCGAGATGGACGAGAACATGGCGCAGATAGAGGAGCTGCGCCAGAGGATTGCCGAAGCCAAAATGCCGCCTGAGGCGGAGAAAGAGGCTCTGCGCGAGCTGGACAGGCTGTCACGTATCCCCTCTGCTTCGCCCGAATACACCGTGGCGCGCACATATATCGAGACCATGGTCGCACTGCCCTGGAGCATCTCCACCGAGGACAATCTGGACATCTCGCAGGTGCGACAGGTGCTGGACGAAGACCACTACGGGCTGGAGAAGGTCAAAGAGCGCATTCTGGAGTATCTCGCGGTGCGCAAGTTCAAGACCGAGGGCACCATGCGTCAGCCAATCCTGTGTCTGGTGGGACCACCGGGTGTGGGGAAGACCAGTTTGGGACGCTCGATTGCCCGTGCGCTGGGCAGGAAGTTCGTGCGTATCTCGCTGGGTGGCATCCGCGATGAGGCGGAGATTCGCGGACACCGCCGCACTTACATCGGCGCACTGCCCGGACAGATTATTCAGGGTATNCGGCGGGCAGGCTCGAACAATCCCGTCTTTATGCTGGATGAGATCGACAAGGTAGGAGCGGACTTCCGCGGCGACCCGTCCGCTGCGCTTCTGGAAGCGCTGGACCCCGAACAGAACAGCCAGTTCCGCGACCACTATCTGGATGTGCCCTTCGACCTCTCGAAGGTTCTGTTCATCACCACTGCCAACGTGCTGGATACCATCCTGCCTCCATTGCGCGACCGCATGGAGGTCATCGAAATCCCGGGCTATACCGAGGACGAAAAGGTAGAGATTGCCAAGCGGCACCTTATCCCGCGCCAGATGCAGGAGCACGGGTTGAACGAGGAAGAGCATATCCAGTGGACAGAGGAGGGCATCCGAGCCATCATTCGGGGGTACACACGCGAGGCGGGGGTACGCAATCTGGAGCGTGAAATCGCCTCCGTGTGCCGCAAGGTGGCACGCCGCTTCGCGGAAGGCGAGACCGAGAAGGTGGTGGTGGATGCTGCTAAAGTAGAGGAGTTTCTCGGTGCGCCCCGCTTCGAGTTCGAAGAGATTTCCGAGCGCACCTCGCAGCCGGGCGTGGCGGTAGGGCTGGTGTGGACGCCGGTCGGCGGTGATATCGTGTTCGTGGAAGCCACGCTGATGCCGGGTAACAAAGGGCTGTTGCTGACCGGACAGCTGGGCGACGTGATGCGCGAATCGGCGCAGACCGCGCTGAGCTATATCCGCAGTCACGCCAAGGANCTGGGCATAGACCCCAACTTCTTCGAGAAGCATGATATTCACATCCACGTGCCTGCTGGAGCCATACCGAAGGACGGTCCTTCCGCAGGCATCACCATGGCAACCGCTCTGGCTTCGTTGCTCACGGGCAGGTGTGTCAAGCCTCGCGTGGCGATGACCGGGGAAATCACATTGTCCGGACGGGTGCTACCGGTAGGTGGCATCAAGGAGAAGGTGTTGGCGGCACACCGCGCCGGCATCGAGACCGTCATCCTGCCTTCTCGCAACAGGAAGGACCTGATGGAGGATGTGCCGCAGGCGGTCAGGGAGCAGATGCGCTTCGTGTTTGTGGATACGATAGACGAGGTGCTGAAAGAGGCGCTTGCTATCTCCACCGACGGCGCGAAGCGCACCCGCACGCGGCGCAAGGTGAAAGAAGTAACAACGGTTGGATAGAGATTCATTCACTCCACCGGCGGTAAGGAAGCGGGGTCGCGCCGCCGCACTTTGATCAGCCACCACCGTACTGCATCGTCCACGAGGGTGTGCATGATTGGAATATCCAGCAGGCTGAGCACTGTGCCTACAATCAACCCACCGATGACCACTGTGCCCAGTGGTTGATAAGCGTCCAGTCCCGTGCGCGGTGCGAACGCGACGGGGGACAGCGCGATGATTGTGATGAGTGAGGTCATCAGGATGGGGCGCAGTCGCTGTGGGCATGCCTGAATCACCGCCTGATTGCGCGGCAGTCCCTGGTGGCGATAGCGCATAATGAGGTCAATCAGCAGGATGGCAGTGGTGATGTCCATGCCGGTCAGCACGATGACTGCCATGATGGAGACGGTGCTGAAGGCTTGCCCCGTCAGCCAGAGGGCAAAGAACACCCCCGACAGTTCCAGGGGCAGCGAGAACACCATCTGCGCAGGCTGAATAAAACCGCGGAACTGCGCCACCAGCACCAGAAAGATGAACACCACCGCCAGTTGCAGACCTTGTAGAAGCCTGCGGAAGCTGTCCATCATCTGCGTCATGTCGCCGCGCACTTCGATGCCGTAGCCGGGGGGCCAGTTCAGCTGCATCTGCGCGCGCATCATCACGTCCATCGCCACATCCATCGATGGGCGATTGCGCACCTGCTCCCCTTCTCGCCACGGGGGCACATAGTGCGCCTTGCGATAATAGCCCATGACGCTCACCACACGCCGGAAGTTGTCGTGCTCGATAAGGGTAGGAGTTTCGTGATACTCGACTCGGGCGACCGCCTTGAGAGGCACCTGTTTGCCGTCGGGAGTGGTGATGGCGAGCAGTTCGATGTCTTCGGGCGAGAGGCGATCTTTTTCATCATAGCGGATGAGAATGGTAGTCTGGCGTTTGTTCTCCATGCGGAAGAACTCGTTGGTAAAACCGCCACGCAAGGCATAATATGCTTGGTCGGCAATCTCGGCAGGGGTCAGTCCCAGTTCTGCGGCACGGCGAACATCTACCTTTATTTCGTAAGCGGGCTTTGTCATTGCCCAGGAGGTTGCTACCTGATAGATATCGGGTACCTGCGTGCGCGCAATATGCGCTACTTGCTCTGCCAGCATAGACACGATTTTCAAGTCGGGTCCGTACACCAGCAGCTGGATAGGTGCAGCGGAGGATGCCATGACGTCCGAACCCATATCTTTGATTTGCAGGCGGCGAATGCCAGGGATAGTGGCGGTGGCTTCTGCCACAATGCTGTCCATCACCGTCCAGATATCTCGCTTGCGCGTGTCCTTATCGGTGAAGGTGAGCATAGCGACTGCGCCGTTAGTCATCCCCATAGAGTAGCCATTATAGTATGCGCCCGACGAGTAGCCGGGTCCACCTTCGAAGCCGATTTCGATGGACGCATATTGGATTTCAGGATACTTCTGCATAATGCGCTCTATATGCCGCACAGCGTTTTCCGTGGCGGCATAAGACATACCGGGTTCCATCTCCAGAGTCATATACGCCTGTCCCACATCCGCCAGAGGCATCATCTCGGAGCCGATGAAGTAGTAAAAACCAAAGCCGATGATAATGGTAGAAAAGATTCGAGCGAGGTTGGCGAAACGGTTCTTCAGCATCCACTCGATCAACCGGGCATAGCCGCGTTCCGTGCGATCCAGCAGCTTCTGAAAAGGCTCCAGTGTGTGTTGGTAAAACCAGCTCTGGCGCTCGTTGAGTACGACGGGGTCGTTGTACGGCTTGAGCAAATGCGCGGCCATGAGCGCGGTAAGGGTCAGCGAAACCAGAAAGGAAGCCAGCAACCCGAAAATGATGGGCCAAACCAGCCCGACAAACATCAGCTCTACTATGCCCCCGCAGAACAGCAACGGCGTGAGGGCGAGGATAAGCATCAGGGTGGAGGCGGCGACCGCCAGGCGTACTTCCGTGATGCCGTCGATGGTGGCGGTCTTGGGGTCCTTGCCCATCCGCAGGTGTCGTTCTACCGCGTGGATATCGATGATAGCATCATCTACCAGACGCCCGATGGAGAGCAACAAGCCGACCAGTGTGCTGGAGTTCAACGTCATGCCCATCGGGATCAGCGCAAGCAGTGCCATCGCCAGGGAAACAGGAATGGCGGTCATGGCTATTACCGTGCCTCGCCAATTGCCGAGGAAGAAGAGTACCGCGATGCCCGTGAGCAAGATGGCGATCCCCAGCTCTTCGAACATGTTGCGCATCAGAATACCGACAAACGCGCTATTATCGTAGGCGACGCGGAACTTGATGCCGGGGTAGTCACGTTCCAGGCGTTTGACTTCCTGCATGACCGCTCGAATCACGCGGGGCGAGGAGGCTTCTGGCGATTGCAGCACGCTGATTTCAATGGCTTCGTCCACCTTTGCCTGATTGCCGACGCGATAGTAGTGATGATACCCGCTGCGCGGTTCGTAGAATGTGTCCACTACCTTTGCCACGTCTTTGACATAGACCAGCCGTCCGTTCACGCTGGTGNGCGGGTAGTTGGCGATGGTGTCGGCATCTCGCCCCAGTGTATCCAGACGCACAATCTCTTCATCCGTGTCCGTAGTGATTACGCCCGCTGGTTTTGCCACGTTGTGAGCATCCAGTACCTGGCGTAGCTGCAGGGTAGAAATGCCGTATGCTGCCAGCTTCTTGCGGTCAACGATAACCNGGATTTGGCGCCGATAGCCGCCAAATGCCTGTACGGTGAAGATATCCGGGCTGACCGCTTTGAGGCGGTTGGAGATCTCGTTGTCCGCCAGTTCGCGCAGGCGTTTCATGTCCCAGCGGTGGTCGCCCGTCAGCGCTAGGGAAAGCACCGGTAGGTTGAGCGGGTCGATCTTGAGCACCCAAGAGGGCTTCAGGTTCGCGCCGGTCATGGGCAGGTCGGCTTGAATCACGTTCAGCAATGCCTGCACTTCCACCAGCTTCTTGTCTATATCGGTGCCGTAGGGGAACTCCAGCGAGACAATGCTGAAGCCTTCCTGAGACGTGGAACGAATGTAGCGCACTCCCGGGATATTGATAAGCCGCTCCTCGATAGGCTTGGAGATGTACATCTCCATTTCCTGAGCGCTCAGTCCGGGCATCATCGAGACAATTCCAATCATGGGACTTTGGACATACGGCATGAAGCGGCGGGGCATATAGAAGCCGATGGCGATAACAGCCAGGACCACCATCGCGGTGTAGAAGGCAATCACAACGTACGGGTGCTCGATAGACCACCGGGCGATACTGAGGCTCGATCCTGCTACGTGCTCGATGATGGCAGGACGATGTGTAGGCTCGTGCCCTCCTCGCATCAGTGCGAGTGTCCTCTGCCTGCCAATAGGCATGGTTTGTTCGCGCGGCGTCCACCTCCGCCGCCATCTCCTCCCGCTCCGTACGGGCGATCTCCATCTCCTGTTGTGCGGAGATCAGCTCCTCTTGCGCTTTTTTAACCATCGCTTCGGCGGCATCGCGCTGGCGTTGCATCTGGCGCAGCTCTTCCTGCGCTTGCCTGACGGCCGTTTGCATCGCCTCACGCTCGTAGAAGGCAACCGCTGCGCCCTCCTGCGCCTCCTGCAGCCGAGCCGAACGCTCGCGCGTATCCAGCTTTGCGAGCAGCTGTCCTGCCTGCACATGGTCGCCTGGGTAGGCTCTCACCTCCACCAGCCAGCCTTCCGTACGTGCCACAACCTGCGTGTCGTTATAGGCGACGACCGTACCAGTATAGGTGACGCTGGGGGTGAACCAAGTAAGACGCGCTTTCTCAATTGCTACTGGCACTGAACCGACAGGAGTGCCCGTCTGGCTCATGTCCATCGCCTGGGCTTCGAGCACGGTCATGGAGCCGGGCGGGCGTCTGGTGCGAACAATGTACTCTGTGCCCGCGAGCAATACCAGCAGCAACAGCAATGTCCCCCAGTGTCTTCGAACGAACCGTGCAACCGTCCTCACGGTGGCTTCCCTCGCTAGTGGGAATGTTCCTCGTGTTGCATCCCCGATCTATTACCCTGCGCTTTACCCTGTGCCTTCGCGTATTTCTCCGGGTTCTTGCTGAACTCGGGCTTGCACTTCGCGCAGCAGAAGTAGTAGGACCGCCCTTTGTAGCTAGCGGTTTGTGCTTTGCCGGGGTCCTTGACAACCTCGCCGCTTACCGGGCAACGCACTACTTGCTTTGGTGCGTACTTGGCAGGGTTGGTGTTAAACTCGCCCACGCACTTTTTGCAGCAGAAGTAAATGCTTCTTCCTTCATACTGTACGCTGGGTGCCTTCTTCAAGCTCTTGATGGCTTCTCCCGAAACGGGACAGGTCAGTCCACTGTTCGCAACAGGCTTCTGCGGTGCTGCCAGTGCCGTAACGGCGAACAGCGCGACCAGCAGGATAGTTCCGAGCGCTCGCATAATGTATCCTCCTCACAGGGGTTCTGCCTGTTACTCCAGGCTACGCAAAAAAATACGCGAGTAACTCCGTTTCCTGTTCACTCGTTTAATTCAGTAGAAAATGCAAAGCGGACCAGGTTGCGGTGGCAAGTTCCACTCTGAACGGAGCCCGGCGCACCTTGGACTACTTCGCAGGCAAGATGGCCTCGATAGCGGCAGGATATACGCGGAACTCGGCGGGCGTTGTGCCCATTACGTCGCCATCTACCAGTACGGGTGCTGGCGGGGTGCTTTCCACCTGTACACTCTGAGCTTTTCGCATCAGGAAGCGGGGGTGCGAGATGTGGGTGCCGCTGAAAACGCGCGGGAAGACGCGAAGGAACTCCAGTTTGCTGACTACCTGAGCGATGCACACATCCAGTAAGCCATCATCTACCTGCGCATAGGGGGCAATGCGCATTCCACCGCCGTACGATTGGGTATTGGCTACGGTGCATAACAGGGCGCGCAGGTAGACCTCCTCATCGTCCATTGTGATGCGCATCTGTGGAGGCTTAAAGGTGATAATGGTGAGGGCAACTGCAGCGATATATGCGGCAGTGCCGCTGAGGAAACGGAATCCACGGTTTGCCCGTTCTGCTACCGCAGCATCAAAACCACATCCTGCGATATTGATGAAATACCTGCCGTTTACCCAGCCGAGGTCTACGCGGTGCGGTTTGCCGGTGAAGAGGTTCTCCACAGCCGTCTGTAGATTCTCGCTAATGCCCGCGCAACGGGCAAAGTCGTTTCCGGTGCCCAGCGGCAGAACGCCCAGCCGTGTAGGTGTGCCTACGATACCGTTCACCACCTCACCGCAGGTACCGTCGCCACCTGCTGCCACTACCAGTCGTACCCCCGCCTCTGCTGCCTGCCTTGCCAGTTCGGTGGCGTGCCCAGCATGAGTGGTCTTCACAATGCGCCATGTCATGCCGGTGTGCCTGCTTGCCTGTTGCAGAAGGCTCTCCAGAGTTTGTTGATGGCGCATCGCGCGGTATCGCCCGGCAGCGGGGTTCAGTATAACTACCATATCCGCGGGTGTCATATTGATGCTTACGCCCTGCAGGATATTTGCTCCTTCTGTGAGAAGGGAACAGGCAATGCGACGACGAAAACTTGCAGGCGAGCAATGGAATGATGTTTTGGGGTACGCTACAGAAAGGTCGTGTAGATACATTAAGGCGAGGAGGCGACAGGGGATTCGTTGAGAGTGCTGTTTCTCGGTACAGCGGCGGCGGAGGGTGTGCCGGGGCTGTTTTGTGGATGTGAGGTGTGTCGTGTTGCGCGTCAGCGAGGTGGTAAAGACCTGCGTACGCGCAGTTCCATATTCATCGATAACACGCTGAAGATTGACCTGCCTCCGGATACACTGCACCACGTGCTGGCTTACGGTTTGGACCTGTCGCGGTTGCAGCATCTTCTCATCACGCATACGCATGAAGACCATCTCGCGTTGCACGAGCTGACCTACCTGCTACCGGCTTTTGCCTGTCGCGACTTGCCTTTGACGATTTACGGCAGTGAAGGACTGGCTCGTGCGCTCAGCGATACCTCCGATGAGGTGCGCAGCGCACTGGATGTGCGGGTGCTTCAGCCCTTCGCCCCGTACGAGGTAGACCGTTACACGGTGATACCCATACTGGCACACCACCGCGAGGACGAGCAGTGTTTCAACTACATTGTCTCGGATGGCGAGAAAACGCTGCTGTATATGTGCGATACAGGCTGGTATCGCGATGCGACATGGCGTTATCTGTCGGGNGTGCGTCTGGATGCGGTGATTGCGGAATGCACNAAAGCATTTGTGGATGCACCTTACGATACGCATCTGGGGTTGAGTGAAGTACTTCAGCTGAAGGCTCGCCTGCTGGCAATGGGAACGGCGCACGCAAACACGCGCTGGGCAGTCACTCATTTTTCGCACAACGGCAAACCGCTTCAGGAGGAACTGGAAGCCTTCTGCCGACCACATGAGATAGAGGTTGCCTACGATGGGTGGGAGATGGCACTTTAGAACATCCAGAAGCGTAAGAATAAGAAGCGTAAGAATAATATGTAATATGCAGATTTGCCGAATAAAAAGCAGGATGTTCGGCGGTTCATCCAGTAACGAAAAGAATAGTGTGAGCGTCTAAAGAACGCGCAGGCAGGAGGAAAATTGGTGCGTGGCGAAAAGGAATAAACGGACGCTCCGTTGCATTTATACTGGGAGGGAAATTGTTGACAGCCCCCTGGCGACCTGCTACAATAGGGTGCGCAGGGGAGGAGGAGATTAAGGAATGGCACGTGCCCGAAAAGTGACAGGACCCATCGTGGGTTTGGATGTAGGCACCACCCTGATAAAGGTGGCAGAGGTGCGCCCTACTAAAGAAGGCGTGCAGATTAACGCGGTGGGCGTAGCTCCGACACCAGAAGGGGTGATTGACGAAAGCGGCTATATCCAGGACCCGCAGGCTCTTGGTCAAGCCATTCGGCAATTGCTTACCCAGGCAGGCATTTCCACCAAGCAGGTGGTCACCTCGGTGCCGGGGCAAAGCGGGCTGGTCGTGCGCGTCATTGAAATGCCCAAGATGACCCCCGCTGAGCTGGACAAGTCGATGGCGTGGGAAGTGGAGAGGCACATTCCCTTTGCCGCTCAGGGCGACGTGGTGACGGATTACGCAGTGATAGAACGCCCCGATGCCGACCCCAACGACCCCAACATGGAGGTACTGCTTGCCGCTGCGCAGCAGGACGTGGTGGATGCTGTCGTAAAGGCGCTGTTTGCCGCTCAACTTGACCCTGTAGCCATCGATGTTCAGGTGCTGGCTACCGCTCGCACCATTATCGGTTTGCAGCCCGAGAAGTATCAGGACAAAACGGTAGTGCTTCTGAATGTGGGGGCAACCGCCACCGATATGGGGGTATTTGCGGGCAAGGTATTGCGTCTGCCGCGCACCATTCCTATCGCGGGTAACCACTTCACTCAGGCAATCGTGGATTCTCTGGCGTATCGTGTGGAGGGTACCGACCCGCGGGAGCGTTTTGCCCACGCAGAGAAACTGAAGCGGGAATATGCGGCGGTACTGTTAGAGCGGCTGGGTCCATCCGGGGCAGCTCCGACTTACGGAGCCGATTTTGGCGCGCCTACGGGCATGATTGACTTCTCGCAGCCGCCTTCGGCTGGAATTGTGGATTTCTCGGCTGGCTATGGGGAACCGAGTTTCGATGTGGAAGAGGAACAGCCAGCGCCACAGGAACCGGCAGAGGAGCAACCTGCAGAGCCTGCAACGCCCGCTCCCGTAGAGCCGGAGGAAACAGACCCCCTGCGTATCGAAGTGTTTGACGCGATTGCTCCTGTTCTGGGGGACTTTCTTGCCGAGGTGCGCCGTTCGCTGGAGTTCTACCGTGGACGGGTGCAGGGCGCGCGCATTGATGAAATCGTGTTGTGCGGCGGCACCGCCCGGATGAAGAACCTGGACAAGTTCTTAGCACAGGAGCTGGGTATACCGGTCAGCGTTGCAGACCCGTTGACCCATCAGGAGGCGCTGGTGCGCCGCTACACCATGCCCTATCTGCAGGAGGTGGCGCCGCTACTGCCGGTCGCCATTGGCTTGGCAATCCGGGATATGATTGACTAGGCATCCGGAGGGAGCGAACCATGTTGAAATTGAACCTGTTACCGCCCAACATCTACGAGCCGCGCAAAAAGCGAGCGTGGTTTGCGGTGTTCGTGGTGGTATGGCTCGCCTTGGCGGGGGGGCTAATTGCCTGGCAGCTGAGCCTTGTCAACCTCAAGTCGCAAAAATCAGAAGAACTACAGCAGCAAGAGGCTATCGTCAGGCAGGTGGAGCAAACTGAACAAGAAGCACAAAACACCAAAGCGTTGGTCGCTCCGCTTCTCACCCGCGCGCAGCTGGCAGACGAGATATTCCGCGCCAACAAGCAGTACCCCAAGCTGTATCGTGAAGTGCGCCGATGGACTATCGACAGCGTGCGATACGGCAGTTTGGGCGTTGCACAGGGAATAACCCTGCAGGCACAGGCGGTTACCCGCGACCTGGACGAAATGGCTCGCTACCTGCAGGTGATGCTGCAGTGCCCGCTGTTTACCGGCGTGAGTATCTCGTGGAGTGCTGCAGGCGGCACCACCACTGGTACTGCTGCCCGTCCGGGCGGTTTCGGCGGCATGGGAACTCCTCCCTTCGGTGGAGGCTATGGTGCACCCACGTCCCCTTACACGGGCATGTACGGTGCTCCAGCCGGATTGCCCGGAGTGCCGGGAGGGGCGGCCGGGGCTGCAGGTAGCCGCTTGGGGCAGCAAGCCCAGCAGGGTATCGTGTTTACTGTGGTGGCAACCCTGCGTGAGCCGCTGGTGAATCAGGTTCAGCAACTGGTGCAGCAGCTGGTTTCCTCTTTGGGCGGCGCCGGTATGACAGGTATGGCCGGTGCAGGTGGCATGGGAGCTGGCATGGGATTGCCCGGCGCTCCGATGATGGGCGCACCTGGCATGACTGGACCGATGATGGGACCACCGACGATGGGACCCATGGGAGGCTCCAGACCACCGATGATGGGCGCACCGACAATGGGCGCTCCAGGAATGGCAGGCCCGATGGGTGCCCCGCCCGGCGCAGGTGGCGGTGGCATGGGTGGACGCGCAGCCGGGCGCGGCATGAGCATTGACTAAGGAGGGGCAGGGGATGCTGTCGAAGCTCACTTTGCAAAACGTGGTGGTAATCGGTATCGTGGTGGCGGTAGTCATCGCGTCGGGCATCTTCTTCGTGCTGATACGCCCCACGCAGGCTGAAATCAAAAATCTGGAAACACAGATAGAGGCTGCCAGCCAGCGGGCGGCACAACTGCCTGCGGCAAAGAAGCAGCTGGAGGATGCCAAGAAAGAGGTGGAAGAGGCAAGGCTGAAGTGGGCACGCTATGAGCGTTCAAAAATGCCGGATATCGACATGACCGACCGCCTGAAAGCCGCGCTGGCTTACTGGAAGGAACCGGAAAGAACCGCGAAGCTTCTTCAGGATTTCGTGTCCAAGTCGCAGGACGTTATTTTCCTGGGAGGTTTCGCCATCGGCATCCCGACCACGGACCCGAACCAGCTTCCCTGGCCGATATGGATTGTTCCCCTGGGAACGTTTCAGGTGCAGGGAGACTTCGAAAGCATCCTGCGCCATGTGGAGAGGTGGAACAACGCCCCTCGTCTGGTGCTGGTGGATGGTTTGCAACTGAGCGGTGTCAGCCCTCAGCTGATTGGGCAGTATACAGCCACGCTGTTCATTTTGCCCCGCGCAAAGAACGACCAGCCCGGGGCTACCCTGCCGTCTGCGGGCGGCGCGCCCGGGATGGGTGGTACGGCTGGAATCGGTGGTATGGGCTTCGGACGCGGGATGACCGCCCCTGGTATGCCCGGACCGATGATGGGCGGTCCGATGATGGGCGCGCCAACGATGGGAGCTCCGATGATGGGTGCACCTACTATGGGAGCACCGACGATGCCCGGACCGCCGGCAGGCATGTCGCGGCCGCCTATGGGTGGCGGTGCTGGTGTGACGGGACCGGCTCTGGGTGGCGGAGCGGGAGCCCCCGGAGCGGAAGAGTACTAAAGGAGGCTTGAGGGACGATGCAACAGTGGCTCAATGACCCCAAAAACAAACCGATAGTTATCGGTGGTGCGGTGGCAGTGGTGCTGATTGTGGTAGTCGCGCTCGTCATGCTTATGGGAGGCGGCGGGCAACAGGCTACCGCGCCTTCCTCGGGTGCAACCGCACCAACGGGTGGTGCCCCAGGTGGGGGGCTCCCAGAAGACCAGCCTGCGGAAGGTGGAGGATCTCCTACTGCCGGTCCAGCAGGACCGATGGGACCGATGGGTCCAATGGGGCCGATGGGCGGACCAATGGCTGGTGGAGCGGGCTACGGAAGAGGTGCTCCCCAGCAGGTTGCAGAAGCACCCAAGGAAGGAAAGCCACCCTCGAAGTACCGTGTGGACCCGTTCAAGCCTCTGCCCTGGGAAGCAGACGTGAGCAAGCCTCCGATACTGTCGGTGGTTCCGCCGGTACGTCTGCAGCCGGTCCCCACGGCTAAACCGCGCAGTGAAGAAGAGGAAGACGTGCTACCCCCCCAGCCCTATCGTCGAGTGGCTGGCATCATGTGGGGACAAAGCGTGGCAGCGATTATTGAGACGCAGGGTGACCTGCCTCGTGTGGTGAAGCCGGGCGATACGATCGACGGTTTGCGGGTAGCCCGGATCGAACCGGGTCAGGTCGTGCTCTCTACGCTGGGAAAGAAGCCCCAGGAGATAGCGGTCAAACTGGGTGCTCCGATTACACCGGTGCAACGTACCTTCCCCGGAGTCGGTGGCGTGCCTGGCGGTGTTCCCGGTGTGCCGGGTGGCGTACCGGGTGTGCCAGGGGGTGGTGCCCCTGGTGGTGCAGGACTTTCGGAAGAATACTAACCAAAGTCAAACCTTCTGCCGTCCACTTTTTTCGGAAAGTGAAAAGGGGAGAAGGAGTTCCGGGATAGTAAGCGAAACAATTTGAGGAGGTTTATCTTCATGCATCGAGCTTTGCGAATCGCAGCGTGCTTTTTGGTGTTCGTCGGCGTTACTGTGTCTGCAGTGGCACAGGAACCGGCTTCGGGCGGCGGACCAAAAGTGACGCTAAACCTGGAAAGCGCCAGTATTGCGGATGCTCTCAAACTGCTGTTCCGCGCCACAGGCTATAACTACACGCTGGACGAGTCGGTGGTGCAGGGCTATGTCACGGTATCGCTGAAGGATGTCACTTTCGAGACCGCCTTGCGTACCGTGCTTCGCGCTGCCAACCCGCCGCTGACCTACCGTGTGGATGGTGGCGTATACATCATCTCGCCCAAGGTGGAGACTTACGAAAGTAGTCTGCCTGAGCAGCAAGTGGAGGAACCCGCACAGCCTCAGGTGCGCACCGAGAAAATCACTCTGCAGCATCTGGACTCGCTGGCAGTTGCCCAGATACTGGGCGGCGGCGCCGTTTCGCTGAACCAGACGGGCTGGACGTATAGCAGTGGTGGCTACGGCGGTGGCTATGGTGGCTTCGGCGGTGGCTTCGGTGGCGGCTATGGCGGCTTCGGCGGCGGTTATGGTGGCGGCCTCGGCGGCTTCGGTGGCGGCTGGGGCGGCGGC
>JGI24188J35168_1000481_pt1 | contig 23376 bp, 18 predicted proteins | sample YNPBryantNP2012_FD_35168 | JGI IMG/M metagenome (IMG submission 35168) | reverse complement strand
GCTCTTCCGATCNATCGCTCGGCCATTCCGCGGAGGGGCGGGCTCCGCACGCCCGTAATGACACCCTTGGCATCACCCGAGCGTGTCCCCCCTAGGCCCCCGGGCGTTCCTTTGTTTCCGATGATCATGTTATGCCTCGGCTTGCGCCCGGCCTTGCTATGCGGACGCGGAGACCGCACCCCTCCGAGGGAACCACCCTCCGGGTCATGTCCCCCCTCCCCGCTAGGCCATCCGTGCCGGGCTGGCCCTCCAACTGGCCCTCTGCATGTGATCAAATGTTTTTGCACCCGAGAGGCCTTGCAAGGAAGACACGCCAAGTTAGTCCTTACGGGAAAATCGACAACCAAGTGAGACTCAAAAACTGTGATCCGTCACCCCATGGTCCCCACCCCAACCCGTCCTCACCTTTCACGCTGACCCACATGGCGCTCTGGCNAAGGATTCATACAGTCACATTCCTTCGGCAAAGCCTCCAAGTTCCGCCCACAGAGGTCGCATCTCCGAAGGGCCAGCTGTGGCTACTCAGTGGATCTTGACAGAGGGCTTGTCTCTACGGTTATCTGGAGGAGCCTTGGAATGAGACTGGGGGCAGAGAAGGAGGGGGAAGTCAATGGACGGCAAGGAAAAGATAAGAGGGATAATAGCGGCAGTGGTCACACCTTTCACGGAAAAGGACGAGCTGGATGAGGCCGCATTGCGCAGGGTTGTGGATTATATCCTGGGAGGCGGAGTCCACGGTCTCTTCCCTGTGGGAAGCCAGGGAGAATTCTATGCCCTCTCCGAGGAGGAAAAAAGGAGAGTTGTGGAAATAGTCTTGGAGCAGGCCCAANGCCGAGCCTTTGTCATGCCCAATACGGGTGCCATAACCACCAGGGACTCCATAAGGCTGAGCCAAATGGCTGAGGCCCTTGGAGCTGATTGCGTCTCAGTCATAACCCCTTTTTTTGTAAACCCATCTCAGGAGGAGCTTTACGAGCACTTCAAGGCCATCTGCCGGTCGGTGAAGATCCCTGTGCTCGCTTACAACAATCCGGATCGCACAGGGGGAGTGGCCCTCAAGGTGGAGACCATGTCGAGGCTCGCGAGGGAATGTCCCAATTTCGTCGGGGTGAAGGATAGCTCCGGGGATCTCACCATATTCTCGGAGATGATCAGGCTTTGCCCTCCAGGCTTCAAGGCGATCATGGGGAGAGATACCCTGATCTTCGCCGCCCTCGNCCATGGGGGAGCTGGGGCAATAGCCGCAACCGCAAACGTCGCGCCTCGCCTGGTCGTGGAGATCTACGAGGCTTTCACATCGGGTGACCTGGAGAGGGCCAAAAATGCCCAGATGGCCCTCGCACCACTGCGGATGGCCTTCGGCCTGGGAACCTTTCCGGTGGTCGTGAAAGAGGCCCTGGAAATCATGGGGATTGCTCCTGGGAGGTGCAGAGGTCCGGTAGGGCCTTTGTCGGAAACTGCCAGAGAAAGATTGAGGGAGATCCTCGGGCAAATGGGGCTTCTCCATCAAAGACANTGAAGGCCTCGGAAGAATTCGACGCCTTCGATTCTTCACCAGTGATCTCCGCGCGCGAGCAGGATTCAGGGGCCAGGAAGTGGGTGGTCTTTTTTCTATGCGCGTCTCTTTTCATATGCTCCCAGTTTCACAGGGTATCGAACGCCGTTATAGCCCTGGACTTGAGCCGGGACTTGGGGATTTCCGCTGAAAGCCTGGGGGCCTTGACTGCCGCCTTCTTTTATTCCTTCGCTGCCATGCAGATCCCCCTCGCCATGTTCCTCGACAGAGTGGGAGGAAGAGCATCCATGGGTTTTTTATCCCTTCTGGGAAGCGCNGGAGTAGTGGGATTTTCTTTGGCGGGAAGCATGGAAGAGGCCTTTCTGGCCAGAATCCTCGTTGGGGTCGGAATGGCTGGAAATCTCATGGGGTCTTTGAAGCTCATTTCCAACTGGTTTCCGCCAGAGCAATTCGCGACACTCTCAGGGGTCCTCATGGCTCTGGGAACCCTGGGGAACATGCTGGCCGCCACTCCCCTTGCCTTGCTCAACGAAGCTGCAGGATGGAGAAACGGTATCAGGATCACTGGCCTCGTCACCGCGGCCCTCGCTGTGGCCTTTCTTCTTCTGGTGAGAGAAGCTCCAGCCCATATCCGGATGCAGGGAAGAGGGGAGGGCATTTCTCTCTTTGCGGAGGTCCGCCATCTCCTGCGTCTCAAGGAGTACTGGCTCATATCCCAGGGAACTTTTTTCAGGTATGGAACCTTTGTCGCAATCCAAGGCCTTTGGGCAGGCCCCTATCTCCTGGAAGTCTTGAAGGTTCCGCCCATTGTGGCGGGAAATCTGCTTCTCATGTTGAATCTGGGGGTGGTCGTAGGCTCACCATTGGGAGGTCTTCTTTCCGACAGGCTCATTGGGTCCAGAAAAAAGGTGGTTCTCATGGGCCTCGCGGGTATGGGATTTTGCCTCCTTGCCCTCGCAATGGGATGGTGTGGCGCAGGGACTTTTTGCGTGGGAGCGTTCTTTTTGGCACTCGGAGTAGCTTCATCCTTTGGGCAAGTCATGTACGCCCACATAAAGGAAATGCTTCCCAGCAGCATGACTGGCATGGCCCTCACGGGCATAAATCTCTTCACCATGCTTGGAGCTGCTGCGTTTTTACAGGGTATGGGGTGGGTCGTGGACAGATGGGCCACTGGTCCCGGGCCCAGCGCTCAGGGCTACCACACAGCCTTCTTTGTTGCCTTTGGAGGAGTGATGCTGGGACTGATCCTCTACAGTTTCACCAGGGACGCCCCCCGGCATTGAAGGCACCAAAGAAGAAAAGTGGAGTCGCCCCCTTGGATTTCATCCGCGAGGGCCAGATAGTTCAAAGGAGATCGTGGATAAACTCGAGGGATTCGAGGACCTCTTTTCTAGTTGCAGAACTCCTTATCTCGAACACCTTGATGGGGGCTGTCCTGAGGTGCTCTCTCAAAGCCCGGAAATCCACTTCTCCCTGTCCGGGGGGATAATGGTCCTCGAGCTCCTTGACGTCGTGGAGATGGACTCCCAGCATCTGTGAGCCATATCTTTCCAGGAGTTCCCTCTGGTAGAGAATGCCTAGTTTTTCCTGCACGTGGGCATGGCCCGTGTCGTGCCAATAGCGCAGGTTCCCTCCTGAAAATGTCTCGAGGATGAAGCCTATTTCCCAAAGATCGGGGATTTCGTGAAAATGGAGCCTGTTTTCGATCCCCAGGAGAATATCCCTCTTTTCAGCTTCCTTGTTTATGCTCTCGAGACTGAATAGGACCGCATCGAGATTTTTTTGCCTCTTGCGATTTCTCACCTCCCTGAGTTCCGAAATGTACCTCTGGCCCTCCTCGGCCCAGGATAGGCCCTTCTTGGAGTTCTCCTCCAACTTGTCGGTGGGATCCTCCATATCGACCTTTCCCAGATGGATCACCACCGCCTTCGCTTCGAGATCGTGGGCATGCTGGATAGTGGAGATTGCGAGTTTTACTGCCTCGGCCCTCTCGTCCTTGTCCGTGGAGGAGAGGCTCACTGGGTCGGCCACAGGAGGGCCCTTGAGAAAGGACTGAGGCCTTGGAAAAACATGGTGGACGCTCAGCACCTGGGCTCCTCCTTTGAGGGCGGGCCTCATCTGAGCCAGAGCCTCTTTCGTGATTCTGTAGTCGAGCTCCAGTTTCTCGAAGCCCATATCCAGGGCCTCGAGGGGGATGGAATCCCCCTTTGCCTCTTTTCCCTCCCACCAACAAGTGGAAATCCCGAACATGTTCAGCCCCTCACTCCCCCATTATCTGGACCACTATGTCCCTCTTCCTTGGCCGAGTGTCGAAATCTACCAATATTATTTGCTGCCATGTGCCCAAAGTTAATCTCCCTTCAACAAAGGGAATTGTCAAAGAAGGCCCAACAAGTGCAGCCCTGACATGAGAATGCCCATTGTCGTCACCCCATCGAAGGTGGTGCCTGTAAATGCCATCCTTGGGAGCTATTCTCTCCAAGGCGTCCTGGAGATCCCTGACGGCACCGGGCTCGAATTCCAAAGTAGTGAGTGCTGCAGTGCTTCCGACCACAAAAAGGGTCACAGTCCCCGTCGTGAGGCCGGATCGGCTCACTGACTCCTGGACATCTTGGGTCAGATCCAGCGTATCCCCGTACCCCCGCGTATCCACTTGAATTCTCTTGCAGACGACCATCTTTGCGCCTTTCCCGTCCCCTTCTTCCTCCAAGTGGAACTGAAGAACCGTTAATCTCCTCGATTTCTAAAAGATAACATCCAGGCCATCCACGTTGAAGATGGACCCGGACCCTTTGGCTGGTCCCTTATACGGGCAAGTCGCCTGCTTCTTTATGAGCGCCAGATGATGCATTTCCCAGTTGGAGTGTCCCGATTCGCCGAGTAAGGTACCTTGCTGGGGCTGAGCTTTTGGGAGGTTGTGCCTGAGGGCCATTTGCCTGGCAGAGTAAGTGGCTCGGGTATTGCCGGGCTGGGATTTTGTTGGAAGGGTGCAATAGTTGCGGCCCCACCTTGTGGGGGAGGAAATCCCAGGCATCGCCCGGACGGGGAGGGCGGCCAGGGAGCCCTCGTCTTTCGGTCGCAATGGCTCGGGGAACCGAGGCCTTTTTATTGGGGCGTGCATAGCCCACCCCTTTGCGAAATGGCCAAGCGATGGGGAGAGGGCCTTCCCGGGGGCAAGCCGAGCGATGGCGCCAGGGGGGGGTTCTCGGAGGGGCGCACGGAGTGCGCCCGCATAGCAAGGCTAAACGAGTGCCGAGGCATTCCATTCCCACCAGATGCGTGCGCGAAAGGCCGGGACCCTAACGGGGTAAATCTTCCTTGAAGCCAATGCCCTCATTGCGGGCGTGCAGAGCCCGCCCCTCCACGGGGGGGACGATCCAAGCTAGGACGGCCTAGCGGGGCAAACCCGGGGATAACGCGGAGGGCGGTTTTCTCGGAGGGACGCACTCTGTGCGTCCGCGTGGTAAGGACGGACTCAAGCCCGAGGTGTGGTATGACCGCCCGGAGGTGCACGAAGAGCCGGTGGCCTGGCGGGGACATGTCTCGGTTGGGCTCAGGCCATTCTTAGGGGCGTGCGGAGCCCGCCCCTCCGCGGGATGAACGCTCCTAGGCGAAATGGCCTAGCGGGGAAAGGCCCGGGGATAGGCGATTTTCTCGGAGGGACGCGGTCTCCGCGTCCGCGAATACTGGCCGGACGCAAGCCGGGGCATTCCATCCCCACCGGATGGTTGACGATGAGCCGGTGGCCAAGAGAGCACATGCCTCGGTAAAGCCCGCGCCTTCCTTAACGGGCGTGTGGAGCCCGCCCCTCCAGAAGGCGTCCACCCCATATAACGAGCCTTACGGGGCAAGCTGCGCCATGACGGAGGGGTCCGTTTTTCGGGGGAGGCACTCTGTGCGTCCGTATTTAGGAACCCAACTTGGGCTGGGGAATGCCGTTCCTCGCAAAGGAGACGCCGAGGGCCCTTGGCCTACCGGGGACATGCCTGGGACGAGCCTAAGCCAAAGCACCTTCTTGCCGCAAAGGGCCTCGTGGCATATCGGGCCCCGGTCAGGCGTCTTGGAGCTCTAGACCATAGATGCCATCCAGGCAAACCTTGCAATAGACGAGCTGACCTTCTGGTTTTGCACCGCATCGAGGGCACGGATAAAGGTCGGGGTCCGAGCACGCTGCCCTCTCGCCACAATCTTCGCAATGCCAATACCCTTCTGAATATATCCACCTGTGTTCCTTGCATCTCGGCATCGGGGATTCACTCCTCTCCCAGGTAGACCTTCCTCACCATCTCGTTTTCCGCCAGGTTCTCGGCCGAGTCCATCAAGACCACCGTCCCTGTCTGGAGAACATACCCCCTCTTCGCTACTTCCAGCGCCATTCTGGCATTCTGTTCCACAAGGAGTATGGTGGTGCCATCGGCATTGAGTCTCACGATTGTCTCGAATATCCCCTCCACAAGAACTGGCGCCAGGCCCATGGATGGTTCATCCAGGAGAAGCACCTTGGGTTCGCCCATGAGGGCCCTTCCGATCGCGAGCATCTGCTGCTCTCCCCCGCTCAATGTCCCCGCCACCTGCCTTCTTCTCTCCTTAAGCCTCGGAAAAAGCTCGAATACCCGCTCCAGGTTCTCTTTCTTGCTCTTGGAGTCCTTCTTCAGGAAGGCCCCCATTTCGAGATTTTCCATGACCGTCAATTGGCTGAAGATCCTTCTTCCTTCTGGCACCTGGATGACTCCCTTTGCCACTATCTCATGGGGAGGAAGCTCGGTGAGCTCCTCTCCCTCGAATCTCACGCTTCCGGTCCTGGGTCTCACAAGGCCGCTTATGGTCTTGAGGAGAGTGCTCTTTCCGGCTCCGTTCGCTCCAATTATAGTGACTATCTCACCCTTCTCCAGGTCAATGGAAACGTCCTTCAGGGCATGAATGTGGCCGTAATAAGAGTTTATTTCCCTCACCACCAAAGTCTTGGTCACTCGGTCCTCTCCACGCCTATCTCGAGCTTAGAAGATTCAAGCAACCCCTGCCCTCTTCCTCCCCAGATATGCCTCTATGACCCGCGGGTCCTTCTGGATCTGGCTCGGAGGGCCCTCGGCTATCTTCTGTCCGTAGTCGAGGACAGTCACNATCTCGGATATCCCCATCACCACCTTCATCTGATGCTCGATGAGAAGGATTGTTATTCCCAGCTGNTCCCTCAAGTTCCTTATGAAGTCCGTCATCTCTTGGGTTTCCTTTGGGTTCATGCCGGCTGTGGGCTCATCGAGAAGGAGAAGTCTGGGTTTCGTTGCCAAGGCCCTTGCCACTTCGAGNCGCCTCTGTTCTCCATAAGGNAGGTTTTTGGCGAGGACGTCTCCCTTTCCCCCGAGCTGCACGAATNTGAGAAGCCTTTTGGCCTCCTCCACTGCCTGCCTCTCCTCCTTCTTGATAGAGGGAAGCCCAAGCACTATGCCGAAAAATCCCGCCTTCAAATGACAGTGGAAACCCACCAACACGTTTTCCAACGCGGTGAGGTTGGGGAAAAGCCTTATATTCTGGTAAGTCCTTGCTACCCCCAACTGAACTATCCTGTCCGGCAACAACCCAACGAGGGAGTGACCATCGAGGACAATGGAGCCCGCTTCGGGCTTGTAGAATCCCGTGATGCAATTGAATAGGGTAGTCTTGCCGGCCCCGTTTGGGCCGATGACGCTGTGGATGCTCTCCTTTTTCACCTCGAGATCCAGGTCCTGGAGAGCCACCAGGCCCCCAAATCTCTTGGTCACCTTCCTGCACTCAAGGAGCTTCATGCCCTCGCTCCTCGGAAAACCTCATTTCATGGGTTGCGGAATCGAAATGGAGCTCCCTTTTTCTCACGGCTTCGGGCCAGAGCCCCTCTGGTTTGAGGAGCATCATGGCGACCAGAGCAGCCCCATACACCAGAAGCCTATATTCTGCAAACTCCCTAAGGAGCTCCGGAAGTCCTACCAGAGCAGCTGCCCCCACTATTACCCCGGGGATGCTCCCCATCCCACCCACTATTATGAGACAGAGGATGTTTATGGAGATCATGACATTGAAGCTATGGGGATACACCGAGCCCAGCTTTGTCGCGAAGATCGCCCCGCTCAGGGCCGAGAAAGCCGCCCCAGTTGCGAAGGCCAGAAGCTTCATGGCCACGAGATTGATCCCCATTGCCTGGGCCACATCTTCATCCTCCCTGATCGCCATCCAGGCCCTACCGATGCGGCTGTCCCTGAGGCGCCAGGAGATCACCCCGACCAGGGCGCATCCTGCCAGGATGAGGTAGTAGAGCTCCTGAGGAGTTGCGAACTCGAAGCCCCCAATACTTGCCTTGGGGATCTTCCCGATACCCTGAGCCCCGCCCAGCCAGGGTCTCAGAAAGTCGGAGAGCACGAGGATCCTTATTATCTCGCCGAAACCCAAGGTGGCTATGGCAAGATAGTCTCCCCTCATCTTCAAGACTGGTATCCCGAGGAGAACTCCTGATACCACCCCCAGTGCTATGGCTACAGGCAAGGCCTCCCAGAAAGTCAGATTGAAGAATCCGAGCTCAGGGGATGTGAGCACAGCAACTGTGTAAGACCCTATGGCGAAGAAGGCCACGTAACCCAGATCCAGCAAGCCTGCGAACCCAACAACTATGTTGAGTCCCAATCCCAAAAGCACGTATAGCCCCACGACCGTGAGGACCTCGCTCAAAAAAAGCCCGAGAATCTGGGGCAAGACCAGAAGTATCGCCAGAACCAGTGCGACCCACCCCACCCTGAGGGCCTTTCTCGTTGCGGGATTGAGGCCCTGCATCGCTTCACGAAATCTCTCCCCTTTGCCTCTCCAGAAGAGAGTCCCGAGGGCAACTGCTACCATTGTCCCCAGCGCACCTTCCACTGTGAGGCCATTTGCCTCGAATACCAGCTCGGAGAAGTCGGCTACGGGTCCCCAAGCTGCCAGAAGGGGCCGAACGAGATCCTGAAGCACCCCCAGGGTCACAACCCATCCCACAGCATTGATAGCTGCCTTTCGATACTTTTGGGGAAAGACGGCCATGGCTCCCCCCCAGGCTGCGGATCCGCATCCCAGGAGAACCAAGATCCCTATGCCCCAGTTCCCCTGCCCCAAGGTGAGAAGCTCGAAGAGAACTGGAGAGGCATTTATGAAGACCCGCCTCAAGGGGATGAGATTCCCCACCACCACAAGAAGACACAAAACGGCCCCTGCTATTCCTCCTGCCCCCACAGCCCCCAGAAACGCCAAACCGCTCCTGGATTCCCTGGCCACGAGATACCCAGCGAGGACCCCAATGCCCAGGAGGAGGGCATGGCCTATGGAGATGATATCGGCTACTATGTACCTCTGGCCGAATGCCTCTACCATCCCTATGAGGCTCACGAGGACCGCCACGCCTCCTGCTACAAGGCCACTTTTGATTACCCTCTTTCCCCTCCTGACCTTTCTCCTCGCCAACTCCTCATCCCCCATCAGGCCTTCTTCACTGCAAGCCTCTCACCCAATATCCCTGTTGGCCTGAAGATCAATACCAGAACCAGCATCGTGAACGCTATTGCATCCTTGAGCTGATATGGCGCCACAATTCCCAGACCATCGAGAAAGAGACTGGGCCCCAGAGACTCTATGAACCCCAAGAAGATACCGCCCAGCATGGCGCCGGGGATGTTTCCTATACCACCAAGGACAGCAGCTGTGAAAGCTTTTATCCCAGGGATGAACCCCATGAAGAAATGAACCTGCTTGAACATGAGAGCATAGAGAACTCCCGCAGCTCCCGCTGCCATACCTCCGATGATGAAGGTGATGGAGATCATCCTGTCCACATCTATGCCCATGAGGGCCGCTGTCTCCTTGTCCTCCGATACTGCCCTCAATGCCTTGCCGGTTTTGGTCTTTTGGACGAAGAGGTAGAGGGCCATCATCATCACAGCGGCTGCCACGATTATCACTACCTGGAAACCTAGGATCCTCAAGCCCAGGATCTCCCAGTGGCGCTCGAGGGGCTTTATCACTGGATAGGCCTGGAAACCCGAGCCATAGAGTCCTCTGAAGGTATATTGGAGGAANAAGGAGGCCCCTATTGCCGTGATCAGGGGGACGAGCCTGGGNGCGGTCCTCAGGGGTCTATAGGCGATTCTCTCCAAAAGGTAGGCCACGAATGTCGATGTGGTCATTGAGACCAGGAGAACCACCAACATGCTCAATAGGGGATGTGAATCCAAAAGGCCGCTTGTGTGGAAGAAGGCCGCCACAAAGTAGGCCGTGTAGGGGCCACTCATGAAGACCTCGCTGTGGGCGAAGTTGATCATCCTCAGGACCCCATAGACCATGGTGTACCCCAGTGCTATCAGGGCATAGATGCTTCCCTGGGCGAGACCGAATATGGTGAAGTCGAGCCAGTGCCTGGCACTGTACTTGCCGGATGAGAGGGTGGACCATGAGCCTATCACTATCAGGGCCAACAGGATCCCACCTATGGACCACATTATGAGATCCGTTGGAGTCAATTTTTCCCGGAAACTGGTCTTCACGGCTCTTCCAAAAAAAGCAGCTGGGGTCCACCTATGCCGACCCCAGCTGCGCCATTTCCGCAGGCTCAATACGGCTTCCAGAAGGGCTTGTCCGGCATCACGAGCTTCTTAACATTCTCCTCAGTTGTCTGGTACACGGCTATGCGTGGGTCTGCACAATCTCCATACTGATCGCAGGAGAGGGTCCCAGTCAGCCCTTTGAAATTCTTCGTGGCGTAGAGGGCATCTCTCAGGGCCTTTCTGCCGATGTAGAGAGTTCCGTCAGGCCCCTTCTTGGCAACCTTCTCTATGGCCGCGAAGATCATCATCGCCGCATCGTAGGCGTGAGCATGGAAGGGTGCTATGGGTTTCTCTCCGTACTTTTTCTGGTGCTTGGCCAAGAAATCCTTGTATCCTTCNGCAAAGGCCGAGAAATCGGGACTCGAATGGAACATCCCTATTGCTGCTTCTCCCGCTGCCTTGTAGAAGTCAGGAGAGAAGGTCCCGTCTGCGCTCATCAAGTAGACCTTCTCCAGACCTGCTATCTCCTTCGCTTGCCTTGTTATATGGCCGCCAGCAGCTATGAAGATCGGGTAATAGATGAACTCGGGGTTACCAGTTGCGATCCTCGTGAGAACGGGCCTCATGTCCGTGTCCGTTGGGGATACTGCCTCCTGGGCAGTGATGGTTCCACCCAGTTTCTTGAAGGTCTCAGCGAAAACTGCCTGAAGTTGCTCGGCATAGACGCTCCCATCATGAATGGTCGCTGCCCTTTTCACACCGAGCTTCTTTATGGCGAACTCTGCCGCCACAGCTCCCTGGACTTTGTCATTGTGAGCGGTGCGCAGGTAACCGTCGTACTCGGGCCCCCTCTTGGGATCCGTGAGGTAAGGGGCAGTGTTGGAAGGGGACACCGTGGGGATTCCAGCCTTCCAGAGAATGGGAGCTCCCGGTCTCGCCTCGCTGGAGCAATTGGAACCGATAGCTGCCACTATCGTGGGATCAGAGGCGAGCTTTGTAGCCGCAGCTTGGCCCCCTTCAGCGTTGCATCCGCTGTCCTGCCCCGTGAGCTTTATGGGATGGCCGAGAAGCTTCCCTCCCTTATCGTCTATCGCTATCTCGACCCCCCTCTTGGTGTCTATGCCTAGGGAGGCATCTGGCCCCGCGATCACAAACCAGTAAGCGATGTGGATGGGCTGCCCAGGCTTGATCTTCACAACACCTATTGGGTCCTCATACTTGAACGCTTCTCCCTTCTTTTCTTTGGCCCCGAAACTCAGTGATGGACTAAAAGTGAGGATCAATCCCAAAGAAACCGCAGCAACGAGAAATCTTTTCATGACCACCTCCCCTTGTCCTTCGGTCTTGTAGAAGTGCTTCTCCAAGAGAAAGATGCGGCCTTCTTAATCCTCAGATCACCTCCCTTTCTTCCAAGTTCATGGGCACGAGCTTTCCCTCTGCTACTCCTCATGAGCCTTCTGGAAAAGCACTCGGCTCCATCCTGGTCGCTCCCAATTTCCGCGCAAAACGAACCCCTCTNNCNTCCCCTGTCTCGGACAGATCCAATGGCNCACAGTCGAGGATAAATCTTTATACATTGCCCTCGAGCCCATGTCAAGAAAATCGCCGAGTGGTTTCCTTTGCCATTCTAAGCAGATAGCCCGGCAGATAGCCGGCTATTAAGGAGTTCCTTGGCGGGGTTTTCATCTTGACAGAACTCAGTGGATGGCCTTTACTTGGAGAAACTTCTCAAAACATGCCGAGGAGGTGGTCCATGGAGAGGAGAGACTTTTTGAAGAAGACCGTAATGGGAGGCGCTGCTGCTGCGACCGCAGTTACGGTCTCTGCGCCCACCATATGGGCACAGGGCAAGAGCTTTCAATGGAAGATGGTTACTACGTGGCCCCCAGGGCTTCCCATTCTCCAGACCGGAGCCGAGCGATTTGCCAAGAGGGTGGAGGAGCTCAGTGAAGGAAGACTCAAGATCACAGTCTATGCGGGGGGAGAGCTTGTGCCGCCTCTCAATACCTTCGATGCGGTTTCTCAAGGCACAGTGGAAGCGGGAAGCAGCGCTGCTTACTATTGGGCCGGCAAGACCCCAGCTTCCCAGTGGTTCTGTGCGGTTCCTTTTGGCCTCAATGCCCAGGGAATGTACACGTGGATCGTCTCAGGGGGGGGCCTGAAGCTCTGGGAGGAGACCTACGCGCCTTTCAATGTGGTTCCCAGGCCGGCTGGGAGCACGGGAGTCCAGATGGGAGGATGGTTCAAGAAGAAGATCGAGACCATGGAGGACATCAAGGGACTGAAATTTCGGATACCCGGGTTGGGTGGCAAGGTCTACGCTAGGGCAGGGGCTGCTGTGGTGCTTCTCGCAGGAGGGGAGATCTACACTGCCTTGGAAAGGGGAGCCATAGATGGCACGGAATGGGTGGGCCCCTATCATGACCTCCGTATGGGATTTCACCAGGCAGCTAAATATTACTATTACCCTGGCTGGCACGAGCCGGGAAGTCTGGCTGAATTCATCTTCAATAAGAAGGCTTACGAATCCCTTCCGACGGATCTGAGAGCCGTAGTGGACGCCGCATGCAATGATACAGGCATATGGATGCTATCTGAATTTGAGTTCCACAATGGCGCGGCTCTCAGAGAGCTAGTGGAGAAGCACAAGGTAGAGGTTCTGAGGTTTCCCGAATCGGTGTTGAAGACCATGAAAAAGCTCTCCGCGGAGGCTCTTGAAGAGGAGGCCTCCAAGGACCCCATGGCAAAGAAGGTGCACGAAGCGTTCAAGAGCTTTCAAAAGAGCTATGGGGAGTGGTCAGAGGTGGCTGAGAGATCGTACCACAATTTCATTGCGGGCCTGAGCTTGTAATCGCTAGAGGGCCAGGAACTTCCTCTCGGGCTTCGAAACCGGAGATTTCCTGGCCCTCGGTTCATCTGGAGCCGAAGACAACTCTAGGGAGCCAAGTGGCGAGCTCAGGGACCAAGACCACGATCAGTAGCCCGGCCAGTTGGAGGGCCACAAATGGTATTATGCCCCTATAAATGTGACCGGTTGTCACCTGAGGGGGACATACACCCTTCAGATAGAAGAGCGCGAAACCAAAGGGAGGAGTGAGGAAAGAGGTCTGGAGATTCACGGCGAAGAGAATCCCGAACCAAAGGGGATCAAACCCCAGGTGTTTCATGATCGGGGCCAGGACTGGAATATGGATGAAAGTGATCTCTATGAAATCGAGAAAGAAACCGATGATGAAGATGAGGCCCATCACTATGAACAAAACTCCCCACTTCCCGTAAGGAATGTGTCGGATGAACTCTCTCACCACATGATCCCCTCCTAGGCCCCTGAACACTAAACCGAAGGCGTTGGCCCCCACGAGTATGATGAACACCATACTCGTGAGCCTCGTTGTGGTTTCCATTACTTCCTTGAGGATGGCGAGCTTGAACCGTCGTTTAGCTATTGCAAGCAGCGTTGCGCTGGCTGCACCCACTCCGGCGGCCTCTGTGGGGGTGGCTACTCCAGTGAATATGGATCCCAGGACAGCAACCATTAGCACCAAGGGAGCGGCCAGGGATTTCAGGACCCGTATGCCGAACCCGGGCCCGACCATCTCCCTCCATTGTTCCAGGGGAATCAGAGGGGCCAGGGAGGGTTTTATGTGCACAGCCGTTGCTATGTAGGTAATGTAAAGGGCCACGAGGGTGAAACCGGGAAGGACGGCTCCGATGAATAGGTCCCCCACGGACACCCCTATGATATCCCCAAGCAGCACTAGAACTATGCTCGGGGGGATTATCTGGCCCAGGGTTCCAGAAGCAGCAATAGTGCCAGTCGCTAGCTCTGGCTTGTAGTTATGGCGAAGCATAGTGGGGAGGGAAAGTAGCCCCATGGTCACTACCGTTGCCCCCACTATTCCAGTTGAGGCTCCGAGAAGCGCTCCCACGACAACGANCGATATGGCGAGGCCTCCTCGGATCCTTCCAAAAAGAATTGCCATGGTTTCCAGGAGCTCCTCAGCGATGCCGGATCTCTCGAGCATCACACCCATAAAGATGAAAAGAGGCACTGCTATGAGGGTGAAATTGCTCATCACACCCCAGATCCTCATGGGGAGCAGATTGAAGAATTCCCATCCGAAGCCCCACACTCCGAAGAACAATGCCGTCCCCAAGAGGGTGAAGGCAACGGGAAAACCAACCATCAGAAGGACTGTCAAAGCCAGAAACAGGATGCCGGGAAGGGCCTCGTTCATTCTTGACCCTCCACTTGTCCATGTCTGTTCCCGGAGCGCCCCAAGAGAATGAGGAGGTTCTTGAAGCCCATGGATACTCCCTGGACAGCCAGAAGAAAGAAGGCCACTACTACAATGGCTTTGAGGACGTAACGAGCTGGAAGGCCCCCCGGATCTGGTGACCCCTCTTTAACGGTCCAGGAAAGCCAAGCGAACCTCGAGGAGGTAGCTATCACCAAGTAGCAGCCTGGAAGGAGAAAAAAGATCGTCCCCAAAAAGTCCACCCATGCCTTCACCTTGGGCGAAAGCCTCTGGTAGAAGACATCGACCCTCACATGGGAATCGCGAAGGAGCGTGTAGCCACCTCCCAAGAGAAAAAAAACAGCGAAGAGATGCCACTCGAGCTCCTGCATCACAACGAAACTCTTCCGGAAAAGGTATCGCATCAGCACATCCCAGACAACAAGTACGACAAGGCACAAGCTCAGCCATGAAACGTAAAGCCCAATCCGCCTGTTTATTTTGTCGATTGTCGCAATCAGCCGCTCCACCCTCGGTTAGAGCTCCCTTCTGAGTGACCTGTCAAGCTCGGACCTTAACCCTCTCCAAGATATGCTTCGCCTCAGGAAGGCCCCACCCGCAATAGCGTAAAACGGTTTTCCCCTCTTCGGGTTGAGGGCCTAGAGTCTTTGACTATAAGTAAACACCATCTTTGTGTCAAGGAAAGGGGACATTGGGCCTTGGGATCGGGCTGCGGACGCAACTTTCAGCCTTGGGCCAATCTCCTCGAGAGCTCTCGGGCACTATCCCAGTCTCTGTCGGGGAAATTCCTTTCAGAAGGGCATGGACCAGTTTCTTCGAGGCTCCCTAACTGCTCGCGTGAAAAGCCCCTTGAGACCCGACCCCCCTTTCTGTGCTCCTTCGCCTTTCACAGCCACCTCTTTCTTCTCTTGTAGGCCTTCACGTCAGCATAAGATTTCACGAGCCCCTTTGCCGTAGTGCCCAGGTAGAACTCCTTCACATCGGGATTCTCCTTGAGATCCTTGGCAGATCCTTCCATGACTATCTTTCCATTTTCCATCACGTAGCCGTAAGTGGCTATATTGAGTGCCATGTTGGCATTCTGCTCCACCAGGACTATGGTGGTCCCCTGTTCCTCGTTGATCTTCTTGACGATATCGAAGATCTCCTTTACCAGGAGGGGGGCCAGTCCGAGGGATGGTTCGTCGAGAAGGAGGAGCTTTGGGTGGGCCATGAGGGCCCTTCCAATGACGAGCATCTGCAATTCCCCGCCGCTGCAATATCCAGCCAGCCTACCCCTCAGTCTCTTCAGATGTGGAAAATAGTGGTAGACCAGCTCCAGATCCTCTTTGTAAGGCTTTCCCCATCTCGTCGCTGTTCCGACCCGCAGATTCTCCTCCACCGTGAGATACTTGAAAGGCACTCTCCCTTCCAGGACTTGGATTATCCCCATCCTCGTTATGTGCTCTGGGGGTTGGTTGTGTATGGGCTTGCCCTCGAAGATGATCGATCCCTCGGTGACCCTTCCGTTTTCGGGTTTGAGAAGACCGGACACAGCCCGCAATGTCGTGGTTTTGCCAGCTCCATTGCTCCCGAGGAGAGAGACTATTGCACCTTTGGGCACCTCCAGAGAGACTCCCTTGAGCACTTGTATCACATCGAAATAGACAACGCTTATGTTGTTTATGAGAAGGGTGATCTCCTTTTCCATGGGGCCTCCTAGTAAGAGAAAGGCCAGAGTTTAAAGCTGCTCTTCACAATCCTCCAGACCTCGGCCAGTCCCCTCGGCTCGAATATCAAGAAGAGCACGATCACTAATCCGAAGAAGAACTCCCTCAGAGGAGCCACTGTGAGGGCACCTCCAGCCAGGGCCTTTATGTTCATGAAGTAGGCAGCCAGCTGGGAAAGGAGCTCGTTGAGAAGGGTTATGAAGGTGGCCCCTAGGACGCTCCCCGTTATGCTGCCGAGGCCTCCTATTATGATCATGGCTATGAAATCTATGGACAAGCCAAAGGTGAAAGGCTCTGGGGTTATGCTTCCCAGATATGCGGCCCAAAGGGCCCCTGCGAATCCGGCGTAAAAGGAACTGATGGCGAAGGATAAAAGCTTGTATCTGAAGACCGCAATGCCCATTCCCTCGGCTGCCTGGTCATTGTCCCTTATGGCCACAAAGGCCCTCCCATACCTGGTTCTCACGATGTTCTTGGCCACCCAGATGGACAGGAGAAAGAAGATGAAGATCACGTAGTAGAACTTTCTGTCGGTGTTGAGCACGAACCCGAAAATACTGGACTTGGGCAATATGATCCCCTCGGTTCCCCCGGTGAGACTGCTCCAATGAACGAAGATGTACTCGAGGATGAATTGGCCCGCTAAAGTNGAAATGGTGAGGTAAAGGTGTTTGAGCCTCGATGAGGGGATCCCGAAGATCAATCCCACTGCCGCGGTGACTACCCCGCCCGCAAAGATGGAGGGCAAAAAGGGCACATGTAGCCTCGTCATCAAAATGGCCGCCGTGTATGCCCCCACGCCGAAAAAGGCCCCATGGCCCAAAGAGATCTGCCCTGTGAAACCTATGAGGATGTTGAGGCCCACAGCCCCTATGGCATATATCCCCACATGATTNAGGACATAGAGCCCATATTGCCCGAACACGAAGGGGATGACGAAAAAGAGNAGCACGATACCTATGAGGGACCAAAGACGACCGAAGTCCGTCTCGAATATGGTGAGCTCTTCCTCGTATCGCTCTTTATAATTTCCGCAAGGTCTAAGCCTCAGCCTCATCTCACACCCTCTCTATCTCTACAAGCCCGAAGAGTCCGTAAGGTCTCACCATGAGAATCAGGACGAGGACCACATAAGCCACCACATCCCTGAGGGACGTCGAGAAGTAACCGCTCACAAGCGTCTCTATCACCCCTATGACGAGTCCACCGATTATTGCCCCTCCTATGCTCTCGAGCCCGCCCAGGATCACTACCGGGAAGACCTTGAGCCCAAGTTTGGAGAGATCGTGAACATTTATCCCATTGAGGATCCCCAGGACTATTCCGCTCATCGCACATACTAGGGATGCTATGGCCCAAGAAAGGGCGAAGACCCTCATCACATTCACCCCCAGGGAGAGAGCGGCCGTTTGGTTGTCAGCAACGGATCTCATATATATGCCCTGAGAGGAGTATTTGAAAAAGAGCCCGAAGACCACAAGGAGCACCAAAGTCATGGCGAATGTGGCAGTGTAAACAGGAGCAATGGTCAAATTCCCTATCCTCAAACCCAGCCAGTTGGGAAGGAAGTTCGGGTAAACGTAGGTGTTTCCAGAAAAGATGAAGAGAAGGAGCCCCTTGAACATAGCTGCAAGACCGACCGTCAGCATTATCACCTCTATCAGGGCCTCCCCTATCATGGGTCTCAAGAATAGCCTCTCTATTACAAAGCCAAGGGCAAAACTTCCAGCGAAGGTCACTATGAATGCCACAACGATTGGCAGTTTGAGCCAAACCGAGATCACCAAAAATATATAGGCCCCTATTGCCAAAAGCTCTCCGTGGGCGAAGTTGAGCACACTGGAGGATTTGAAAATCATGACAAAGCCAAGCGCTGCTGTAGCATAAAGACATCCTATCGAGAGGCCCTGGATGAGAAGCTGCAAGAAAAAGTCCATGGAATCCTCCTAATACACACGTTTATGGGAACTACCCCCACTCGGGGCTCTCGCCCTCCAAACTCCACATACGCTCGAGAACAACCCTGTCTCCGCACTCCTTCAGTCCTCCCGACCACCTGCAACCTGCGAGCCGAGCTGGACCAATCACCCAATTGGCTTTCCACAGCCCGGATCCGGGATTGAGCCCAATCTTCCCTCCTCTCGATGCCTTCTCNAGGCCCAGCTCGCAGCTTTCGGGGACTATTCGACATCGAGTATTCTCACGCTTGTCGTTATCGTTCCCACATGCCCATCCCTATACTGGACCTTTCCCGTGACCTGTATTTCCTTTTTTTCGCCGTACATGGCTTCGATGATGTCTATGTACTTCTCTTGCACGAATTTTCTCCTCACCTTTCCTGTTCTCGTCAGCTCCTCGTCGTCCGCATCTAGCATCTTGTAGAGAAGGGTTATTTTCCGAAGCCTCATGGGCTTGGGCAGCTCGTTGTTTATCCTTCTCACCTCTGATAGTATCAGTTCTTCCACAGCTGGATCCTGTGAGAGGTCAGTATAAGTGGTATACGGTATCATCCTCGCCTCAGCCCAGCTTCCAACGTTTCCAAAGTCTATGCAGATGAGTCCAGCCACCCACTCCCTTCCCTCTCCGAATACCACGGCTTCCTTTATATAAGGGCTGAACTTGAGCCTGGTCTCTATGAAATCCGGGGAGAAGGCATCCCCGCCTTTGAGCCTCATGATCTCCTCTTTCCTGCCGATGATTATCAGGTGACCTTCCTCGTCTATGTGACCGGCATCCCCAGTGTGGAGCCACCCGTCCCTGAGAGCCTTTCTGGTGGCTTCCTCGTCCTTGTAATAGCCGATAAACAGGGAAGGAGACCTCACCAGCACCTCGTTGTCCTCTCCGATCCTGACCTCAGTTGTTGGCAGGGGTTTGCCCACAGTCTCAGGCCTCACCTCTCCGTCTGGCTGGACCTGGAACACCCCACCTCCCTCCGTGAGCCCGTAACCGTGCTTGAGATTGAGACCGATGGCCCTGAAAAACTTTATCACATCTGGGCTTATGGGATGACCCCCTGTGACTGCCTGCTTGATCTGCAGACAGCCCACCCTATCCAGCAAGGGCCTGTAAACCATGTGCTGGAAAGCCGTCCTCATGAACCTCTTGTGAATGGGCACTGGAATCCCCTTGGATTCCATCTCCACCACTTCAACCCCCTTTTTCAGGCCGATGTCGTAGAGTTTTCTCTTGAGCCAGCCGCTATCTTCCATCTTCACCCTTATCTTGGAGGCCAAATCCTCCCAGAATCTCGAAGAGGTTATGGTGATGGCTGGCCCGATTTCCCTGTAGTCCTCTGAAAGGGTCTCCTGGGTCTCCACGAAGTTCATCACCATCCCCGACAATATGGANACTCCGATNCCCCACATCTGGTCAACAATCCAAGCAGGCGGAGTTATGGAGATCCAGTTATCCCCAACCTCTATTGGCGCGGAATCTATCCATTTGAAGGCCATATCGATGAAACAGGCGTGGGTGAGCATGGCCAGCTTGGGAATACCCGTTGTCCCAGAGGTCATTATCATGAGGTTGACGTCATCTTTCTTGCCTTTCCAAAGCTCCTCCTCGAAAAGCTTTGGAGCCTTCCTGTCGAGCTCCTTTCCCTTCTCGAGCAATTCCCTGAAGCTCAAAAGCCAAGGGTCCTTGTAAAAGGCCATNCCTGTGGGGTCCACGTAGATCACCTTTCTCACATCCCCAAGCTCATCTCTCACTTCGATGAGCTTGTCCACCTGTTCCTGATCCTGCGCGAAGACTATGGTGGATCCGAAACGGTTTATGTGGACCGAAAGCTCCTTGGGAATCGAGGAGGTGAACAAATTTATCGTTATACCCCCTATAGCCTGGGTCCCCAACTCCGCGAATAGCCACTCTGGTTGATTGTCCATGATAATGGCGACATGCTCCCCTCTCTCCACCCCCAAGGAAAGAAGCCCCAGGGAGACGTTCCTCACAAAGCTCAGATACTCCTGCCACGTCACGGTCTCCCAGATTCCCAGGGATTTCTTCCTTATGGCTACCCGGTCTTTCAGGACTTCTGCCTGTTTTGCGAGGATTTGAGGGATAGTGTGCTCTTTCAGCTTGTCGAGGTATGCTCTGTCCAATTTCATGAGGCGGCTCATCCCTCCTCGCCAAGATAGGCCTTTATGACCTCTGGATGATTCTTCACGTAATCGGGTGGGCCCTCGGCTATCTTCTCGCCGAAGTTCAACACTATAACCCTCTCGGAGATGCTCATGACAACGGCCATATCATGCTCCACAAGGATGATGGTCTGGTTCCACCTGCCATTTATCTCCTTGAGAAACCTGACCATGTCCTCCTTTTCTTCGAGGGTCATCCCGGCAAAGGGTTCATCGAGAATGAGAAGCTTGGGTTCCAAGGCGAGCGCCCGGGCAAGTTCCACCCTCTTTCTCATCCCATAAGGGAGAGACCCCACGAGTTTCTTTCTTATGGGTTGCATCTCGAGGAAATCTATTATCTCTTCCACCACCCTCCGGTGCCTCACCTCCTCCCTCTTGATGGAGGGGAGAAAAAGCGATGCTGGAAAGAATCCGTACCTACAATAGAGGTGGCGCCCCAGAAACACGTTGGCGAGGACGGACATTCCTGGAAAGAGCTCTATGTTCTGGAAGGTTCTCCCTATACCCCTTCTGGTCACCTCGTGGGGTGGAAGGCCGGTTATGTCCTCGCCGTTAAAGATGATCCTTCCCCTTTGGGGATGATAAAAGCCCGTGATGGAGTTCAGGAGACTGGTCTTGCCGGCCCCGTTTGGTCCTATTATGCTCAGGAGCTCCCCAGTCTTCACTTCCAGGCTCACGTTATTGAGGGCCATTAGCCCCCCAAAGGCGAGGCTAAGGCCCTCCACCTTGAGTTCCGCCCTCATCCTCTCCGGGTCGGAATTCCCATATATCGATGGCTCGCCTCTGAAAGCTCTCACTTCCCGGCTCCTACGACCTTGATCTCACCCTTTCCCGGAACGAAGAAATTTGTCATGGCTTGATATGTTCCGCCCTCGTTCACTTTCACTATTCTGGCCACAAATGACCCCTCGTGATTATCCTTCGTGTAGGTGACAGGAGGCACAAGACCACCGAAATCCTCGTTGGAGAAGCTCTCGAGGGCCTTGTTCACGGACTCGGGATCCATATTCCCGAACATCTTCTGGGCCTTCTCCAAGGCCCGATGCATGATCATTCCAATTACGATCCCCTCCCAGTAAGACATGTCGAAGCCAGTAGCTGACTTGTACCTATCGAGCAGTTCGTTATAGAGCTTTATCCCTGGTGTGTTGTCCTGGGGAAGCGCTCCACAGAACTGCATGTATAGCCTGTCTCGGATGATCCCCTTTCCAAGATTGAAGAAATCTGGNTCGGTGGAAGTCCAGGTNCCGAAAAACGGCACATTGTAGCCTATCTGATCCGCAGCCTTAAGAGCACTGACTATTCCAGCAGGGAGAATCTGCATGAAGACATACTCGGCTCCCGCCTCCTTGAGCTTCAATAACTGAGTTGAGAGATCCACAGTTGCCGGCGGAAACTCCTCTATGGCCACTATCTTGAGCCCGTGCTTCGCAGCATACTCCTTGCTAGGCTCATGGATTGTTTTTCCGTAAGGATTGTTGTAAGTGAGAAGGCCGACCTTGGGGGCCTCCTTGCCCTTGTGAATCGCCTTTATGTACTCGAGAACCGCGTAGGAGTCGAGGATATAGGTGCCGAAAGGTAGATACATGTAGTCAATAGGCGGCTTCAAGATATCCTGGCCCACTGAATAGTTGATCGTTGGGATCTTGTACTCCTGAATCACCGGCTTGGCCTGAATGCCGAGTCCAGTGTCCCAAGTCGCTATCATGCTCATCTTTTCTTCACAGAACTTCTTCACATGTTTGAGGCCCTCGGGAACCTTGTAAGCGTGATCCACGACCGTGAGGTCTATCTTCTTGCCGTTTATTCCCCCTTTTACCTCGTTCACATACCGGATGTAGTCCTGATGTCCCTTGGCATGATAAATTCCCCAGGAAGAGGCAGGTCCCGTGAGGTTTATCACTGCCCCGATCTTCACCTGGCCGTAGGACTGAGAAGCCAGAACGATTGAGAAAACGGCCATTAACACTGAAAGTCTTCTCATTGTGGCCTCCTTTCTTTTGGTTCGGGGATCTCAAATGCCAGTGGTTGCACCTCGTTCCTGTGCTGCGATCCGAGCCTCTTCTTCTCTGAATCTCTCACCTCCTTTTGCGGCCTAGGGCCAATGAGTGGCCCGTAGGGAAGAATTTTGGACACGAAAATCCTTCCTTCCGAGGCACAAAACCCCCTCCTGTGCCCCCCTTCCTTGCTTGAATTTCCCCCCTTTTCACAGCGACGTGAGAACTGTACACAAAGTCCCTTCGGCAGTCAAGACCAGGATCCCAAGAAGGTAGCGCCCTTTTTTCCGAAAACACCGAGGAAACGGTTGGGGGNCACGANACCACATCCCTTCGAACGAGTTGCCCGGCCCTCCGCATGGGCGCCAGCCTGGCACGGATAGGCTAGCGGNAAAGGGTGGGAGATAACGCGAAGGGTGGTTTTGCCGGAGGGACGCGGTCTCCGCGTCCGCGTGGNNAGGCCGGAGGAAAGCCAAGGCATGAGATAATCATCGACGGGCAAACGGACACCTGGTGGCCTAATGGAGACATGCCCCGAGTCGAGCGCAAGTCTTCCCCACGGGCGTGCGGAGCCCGCCCCTCCGCGGGGTGGACCATCCAAGCTGGGATGGCCTCGCGGTGGAAGGCCAGGGGATGACGCGGGGGGCGGTTTTTTCGGAGGGGCGCACTCTGTGCGCCCGCATTGCGAGGCCCTACTCGTGCCAAGGCTTTTCATCACGCGAGATGGCTGGCTGAGTGGCCGTGGCCTAATGGAGACATGCTTCGGTCAAGCCCAAGCGTTCTTTAACGGGCGTGCGGAGCCCGCCCCTCCGCGGGGGTGGGCGGCCCGAAAAGACGGCCTACCGGGAAGGAGCCGGAGATGGCGCGAAGAGTGAATTTTGCGGAGGGANGCGCTCTGCGCGTCCGGAGGGATCGGTCCCCGCGCACGCCGGGGCATGGCTTCTCGGACATCGAGTCCCTTGCCCCGGCAACTGGTGCCAACATTTTTCTCGACCCGGAGGCGGGGCTTGAGATATATTTAGTCAGGGTAGGTGGCCTGTGAAGAAANNGATTGTCGNAGGTGGAGTCATGAGGNCTAAGCTAGTACTCGGGGCAATTCTAGGGATTCTCTTTGTAGGATNCGTTGGGGTGAGTTCTGGACAGGGATTCGAGCAGGAGGACAGGGAGCGATTGATCAGGCTGGAGGCAACGCTTCAGGTTTTCATGCAACAAACCGACAAGC
>JGI24188J35168_1000467_pt1 | contig 23574 bp, 23 predicted proteins | sample YNPBryantNP2012_FD_35168 | JGI IMG/M metagenome (IMG submission 35168) | reverse complement strand
CTCGTGAGGTGCGCCTGCGTGAGGTGCATCTGGTCTTCGACACGGGATTACATCGCCCCCTCACGCTGACGCATAGCGATTCCTACCATTCGAGAATGATTCGCGGTGCGCAATCCGAGACCATACGCGATTACGACCTGCAGCTGGTTCACGGCAGAGATGCGCTCACGATTGCGTCGGTGCGGAATAACTATCAGCGATTCTGCCGCCATCGCTTTCCTGCTCACACGGCATCCGCCCTCAGACTGGTAGTTCACGCTACGAACGGCGACCCATCCGCGCGCGTTTTCGAGATAAGGGCTTACGAAACCGAGCAATCCGTTTAAAGGGGAAAATGTCCTATGGCAAAACTACCCGACATTACCGCATGGGCTGGAAGAATCCCCGACCGGTTCCGGCACTGGGAGGTTGTTGCGGAGCCCGACCGTGATGAGCCCGAGTGGTGGGCAGGCGCGCCATCCGTTGTGCGCGATGGGGAAGGCGTCTTCTGGATGGCAATACGTATGCGCACGGCGGAAGGTGAACTGGGCAAACGCGGGTATGAGATACGTATCCTGCGCAGCGACGACGGGGTGCGTTTTGTTAAAGTCCATAGCCTGAAAAGGGAACAAATACCCACTACCGGTTTCGAACGTCCGGCCCTTCTGATAGACCCGCACATGGGCAAGTTCAAACTGTATGCCTGCGGGCCACTCACCAGAGACTGGTGCATCTTCAAGTTTGCCGACGNCGANAGCCCGGAGCAGTTTGACCCCACTACTGCCAGTCCGGTCATCGAAGCGATGCCCTCTCTGCCGCGAGGCGTGCCCTACCCCACCGCGTACAAAGACCCGTTCGTCCTGTACGCTGAAGGAGCGTATCACTGCTATGTCATCGGCGTATTGCGTTCGGAACGAATCTTCCACTTTGTCAGCGAAGACGGCGAGCGCTGGCAACCGGTGGGGCACCCTTCCGAGTCTTTGTTGCCCCTCGCGGGATGGCACTCGTTTTACGTGCGCCCCGCGTGCGTGGTGCCCGTTGGTGTGGGTTACCTGTTCGTTTACGAAGGCTCCAGCGTGCAGTGGCAGGACCCCGTATACAACATTGCTACCGGACTGGGGTTCACCTTTGACCTGCACCACATCATAGACCTCACTCCCGATGCGCCGTTACTTGTCAGCCCGACGCCTGGCAGGTTACACGTCTGGCGATACTCGCACTGGATGTGGGTAAATGACGAGTTGTGGGTTTATGCAGAGGTGGAGAAACCAAACGGAGCACACGAGACGAGGCTGTACCGACTGCCTGTTGCCCACAGATAGCCCCTTGCATCCTCGCCAAAGTTAGGGTATTATAATTCGTGGATTAGCACTCGGCATCGTCGAGTGCTAAAATTCTGCTTGAGGAGGTGACTCTGCGATGCCTGAGACCGCAGTGAAGGTACAGCTCAAACCGCTTGCAGACCGTATTGTGGTCAAACCGATGGAAGCGGAAGAGGTGACCAGTGGTGGCATCGTCTTGCCCGACACTGCCAAGGAAAAGCCGCAGAAGGGCGAGGTGGTTGCCGTAGGACCGGGCAAGATGCTGGATAACGGCAAAGTGGTCGAGATGGAAGTCAAAGTTGGTGATGTCATCTTCTACTCGAAGTACGGTGGTACGGAAATCAAAATCAACGGCGAAGAGTACGTCATCCTGCGCCAGGACGACGTGCTGGCAGTACTTGAGAAATAAGGAGGGAGTAACAAATGGCGGCAAAGATGCTGTTGTTCGATGAGGAGGCGCGTCGGGCGCTGGAGCGCGGTGTGAACAAGTTGGCGGACGCCGTGAAGGTGACGCTGGGACCGCGTGGACGTACGGTTGTGCTGGAAAAGAAGTTCGGCAGCCCCACGGTGATTAACGATGGGGTAACCATTGCCAAAGAGATAGAGGTGGAAGACCCCTTCGAGAACATGGGCGCGCAGCTCGTGCGCGAGGTTGCCAGCAAGACCAACGACGTGGCAGGTGACGGGACCACTACCGCCACCGTGCTCGCTCAGGCTATCGTGCGTGAGGGCTTGCGCAACGTCGCGGCAGGCGCGAACCCCATGCTTCTGAAGAAGGGCATCGACCGCGCCGTAGAGGCAGCGGTGGAGGAAATCCGCAAGATCGCAACCCCTGTGGAGACCCGCGATGAAATCGCGAACGTTGCCACCATCTCCGCCAACGACCCGAAGATCGGCGAGCTGATTGCCGATGCTATGGAGAAGGTCGGCAAGGACGGCGTGATTACCGTGGAGGAGAGCAAGGGCACCGAAACTACGCTCGAGCTGGTCGAGGGAATGCAGTTCGATAAGGGTTACATCTCGCCCTACTTCGTGACCGACCCCGAGCGCATGGAGGCGGTGCTGGAGGAGCCGTTTATCCTGCTGTATGAGAAGAAGATTAGCGCGGTGCAGGACCTCATCCCCATTCTGGAGCAGACCGCCCGCATGGGACGCCCTCTGCTNATTATCGCCGAGGATGTGGAAGGCGAGGCGCTGGCAACGCTGGTGGTGAACAAGCTGCGCGGCGTGNTGAACGTGGCGGCGGTGAAGGCGCCCGGCTTCGGTGAGCGGCGCAAGGCGATTATGGAAGACATCGCCATCCTCACCGGCGGTAAGTTCATCACCGAGGACCTGGGCATCAAGCTGGAGAACGTGGATATCTCCATGCTGGGACGCGCCAAGAAGGTCATCGTCGCCAAAGAGGAGACCACCATCGTGGAGGGCGCGGGCTCCCCACAGGCGGTGCAGGGACGCATCGCGCAGATTAAGCGGCAGATTGAGGAGACCGACTCCGATTACGACCGCGAGAAGCTGCAGGAGCGGCTGGCGAAGCTGGCCGGCGGCGTGGCGGTCATCAAGGTGGGTGCCGCCACCGAGACCGAGCTGAAGGAGAAGAAGCACCGCATTGAAGACGCACTGTCGGCGACCCGCGCGGCGGTGGAAGAGGGCATCGTGCCCGGCGGCGGTGTTACCCTGCTGAACGTCATTCCTGCGGTGGAGGCGCTGCAGGCAGAAGGTGACGAGCTCGCCGGCATCAATATCGTGAAGCGTGCGTTGGAGGAGCCANCTCGCCTGATCGCCTCGAACGCCGGTGCGGAAGGCTCGGTCATCGTGGAGAAGATTAAGACCTTGCCGAAGGGGCACGGCTATGACGCGGCGAAGGGCGAGTTTGTGGACATGATCAAGGCGGGTATCGTCGACCCGGCGAAGGTGNCTCGCTCAGCGCTGCAGAACGCCGCCTCCATCGCGGGCATGTTGCTCACCACCGAGGCGCTGGTCGCGGAGAAGAAGGAAGAAGAGAAGTCCGCATCTGGAGCACCCTCGTACTAAAGCAGGGGATTGCTCAGCAATGAGGGGACGGGCGATGCCCGTCCCCTTTTTCTACTGGGGCGAATAGATGAACAGTATCCAGCGCGGCGGCTCGAGACCAGTCACTGTTCGCGCAGGGGTGGCTTGGGGAATCGGGTAAGCTCCCCCTGCTACCGGGTCGTACGGGACGCGCCGGCGTTGTTTCCATCCCTGCGCCAGAGTTTGCATATCCTTCTGGTTGCGAACGAAGTAGGACTGGAAGACGAATTGCCGCGCCGTTTCGTAATACCCCGCCCAGCCTTGTAAGCGCTCACCATCCGGAGGACCACCCACTGCTGGCGTGATGATGGCAAACAAAGGCTGCACCTTCTGCAGCACATCACGCACAGCCTGCATGTTCGGTAACTGCTGGTTCACCGTATACCGGTTCTCCCCTTGCCCAATTTGCACCGGCACCTCTACCATCGGCGTCTCCGGTAGCCACGCCCAGATATGGTGGGTGTACCGCGCCGCCCGCCACGGTACATCGGAAATGCCCACCAGAGGCATCTCGAGCTTCGCGTTCGGATTGCGTTGCTTCAACTCGCTTATCACGCGGTCCAGACGTTGCGACAGCACTGCGAATGCCATCACCTCATCGCGCGGCGGCTTCGGCTCGCGAAAGAGGAGGGCAAACGCGAGAGGCAGCATGGCAACCAGCACCACACCGGTCAGAGCCACGCGCCAGGCGCGCTGTGCGTCCTCGCCAAGCAGTGCCTCCAGCAGCTCCTGCAGGCTCCCGACAGCCAGCAGCACAAAAGTCGCTGCGAAACAATGCATTGCCAGTGTGTTGCTCCCAGGCACGCCAAAGGAACTGCCCAGCAGCAACAGCACGGCGGTCCACCATATCATGTTTCGCCACATCGCGAGTGCACGCAGGCGCATTGGGATAAACAGACCAGCAAACGCCAACGCCATCACAATCGGGTGCGGGAAAGTCATCAGCGAGTAGACGCCGTTGCGCAGGTTGCGCGTCCACTTGCCCAGAACCTGCTGGGTATACTCGCGAAAGATGGAGACCGGGCTTGGAGGACGGGAGTTTTCCTCGTATTTCCGGTAGAGTGAGTAGCCGGGGTAGGGTTTGGTTGCCATACCGATTTCGTACACACGCAGGTTGAAAAACGGATTGCCGAAGAGCCGGAGGTTGCGTATCCAGTAGGGCAGGCTGATAAGCGCAAATCCCAGCAGGAACAGCGCCACGTGCTTGCTGCGGCGTTCGGGATTGGTGAGAGCTAGGTAGATGCTGGCGGGGATGACTAGCACCCACAACGAGATTTGGGTCAGGTATGCCATGCCAGCTACCACTCCTGCCCAGAAACTGCGGCGGGGACGGCGTTCCTGCCAGACTTCGCCCGTGTCGCCAGTGGCAGGGTCAACAGTTACTTCGCTGGGGCGGTAAAGTAAGTAGCAGGCTGCCAGCAACAGAAAACCCGCCATCGCCGCAGGCAGTCCCGAAATCGCCAGCGTCGACAAGGCGGCATCTGTCAGCAGCAGTATCGCCGCCGCCCAGTATCCCACCGACGGGCTAAACAGGCGTTTCCCCACAAAGTACACCAGCACCAGGCTGAGCACAAACCATATCATCGAACCGAGCGCGAGGGTGCTGTCCTGTGTGCCCCGGTACAGGAGTAGAGCCAGAAACAACGGGTAAAGCGGACCGTGCTCTATGTCGTACGCCTTGCGCACATCCTTCCAGTAATACAACCCCAGAGGAACAATGTTGTTGGTGACGAAGCCCCGACCTTTCGAAAGGTTGTAAGCAATCTGACCGTAATCCATCGCCTCATCGAAAGGACCGGTGAAATACGCCCGGTAGAAAAGCCCTATCACCCCGGCAGCGACTGCCAACGACACTATCCACAGTACGACCTGCCGTACGACGTTCGCCCCACTGTGCTGGGCAGTAGTTCGCGATTCGTCTAATGCCATATCCCCCGGCTCCTTCCCGCCCGAATCTGCTTTGTGCTCTCTTTAATTCTTGCCCAATGTCTTGTTGTCCTCTAGTGACAACGAACATATTTTATCCGATGCGGCATACCTTTAGTGCTTGCAACATTTGGGCGGACATCCTAAAATAATGGCAGCGCGTTTTTGAGGGGATTTGCGGCATGCGAGCCTTCTGGAAAGCACGTTTTGCGGTTCAGGCGCCTTCTGTTGCCGTCGCGGGCGTTCAGCAACGGGAAAGCGTGGAAGAGGCTGCACGCGAGCGAGGCGTTACCCTGCGCTCGGTGCTGATAGGCACACTGCTTATCCCTGTCAATACCTACTGGATTATCCAGGTGGAAGGTATATGGCATCGCAACCACGCGACTGCCATGTCCCTTTTCTGGAATACCGTCTTCTGCCTGATGATACTTATTCTCCTCAACGTCCTGGTGCTAAAGCGCTACTTCGCCCGCTACGCCTTCACTCAGGGAGAGCTCATCGTCATCTACGTGATGATTACCATCGCCTCCGCGCTCGCAGGACATGATACTCTGCAGCTGGGCATCCCCGCACTGTCAATGCCCTTCTGGGGGGCAAACGAGACCAACGGCTGGAATCAGCTGTTCAATCACTACTTCCCGAAATGGCTCACGGTGCAGGACAAAGAGTTCCTGCGTCCTTACTACGAGGGCCACAGTTCGCTGTATATCGGGGGACGGATCCTCGTGTGGCTTAGACCAGTGCTCATCTGGAGTGTATTCATCGGCGTGATGGGGTTGGTCATGGTCTGTATGAACGTCATCCTGCGCAGGCAGTGGATGGAGAACGAGAAGCTCAGCTACCCCATCGTGCAGTTGCCCATGGCGATGGTGGCGAACGGTGGCAACACGAGCTTCTTCCTGCAGAAACCACTGATACTCGGTGCGTTGTTGGGCGGCGGGCTGGACGTGTTGAATGGACTGCATGTGCTCTTTCCCACGATACCTGAGATAGTGGTGCGTCATGATGACCCCTCGCGCAACCTACAACAGTACTTCACTTCACCCCCATGGAACGGTGTGGGCTGGTTTCCGCTGCCGTTGTATCCATTTATCATTGCTCTGGGCTACTTCCTGCCGGTAGACCTTTCCTTCTCCATCTGGTTCTTCTTCTTGCTGAAGATGGCGTTGCGTGTTGTGGCGACGGCGGTAGGTGTGGAGCAAGGTCGTCCCTACACGTTCCCCTTCTTCAACGAGCAATCCTACGGCGCATGGTTTGCCATCTTTGCTTTCGCCATCTGGGGGGCACGGCAACACCTGCGCGAAGTGTGGCGAAAAGCGGTGAACCCGCGCTACGCAGGCATCGACGATTCGCGTGAGGCGCTGAGCTACCGTGGGGCGGTCATCGGGTTGCTGCTGGGTTTAGCGTTTCTCATCGCCTTCTGCGTGCAGGCAGGGATGAAGCTGTGGGTTGCAGTGCTGTTTTTCCTGATATTCTTTATCATATCCATCGGCATCACCCGCGTCCGCGCGGAACTGGGTCCGCCCGCGCATGAAGTGGTGAGAATGAACTCCCAGACGTTTCTCATCATGATGTTCGGCTCTACCGCCATCGGCGCGCCCAGTCTGACCATGATGACCATGTTCTGGTGGTTCAGCGGACGCGGGTATCGTACCCATCCGATGCCCTGCCAGCTGGAAGCGATGAAGATGGCACAGCAGGGTGGTATCAACATGAAGGGCATGGGCTACGTGATGATGTTCGCCATGTTCTTTGGCGGGCTGGCTTCGTACTGGGCGGCACTGCATCTGAAGTACGCGAACACCACCGGGGTAGACTACATGGATATGCACAACTGGGGCAACTACTACTGGCTGGAGAGCATTTTGCGCTCGCCGCGAGAGCCCAGTGTGACGGCGATGCTTGCCGTTGTTTTTGGGTTTGCCGCCGCCGCGACAATGCATCTCGCACGGATGCGCTTCCTGTGGTGGCCGTTCCACCCGGCGGGCTACGCGCTGTCGCTCAATTTCGGCGTGGAGTACTTCTGGTCATGCCTGCTTATCGCCAGCGTCATCAAGTGGCTGGTGCTGCGCTACGGTGGTTACAAGGTGAACCGACAGGTCATTCCCTTTATGTTTGGAGTGATTCTGGGCGAGTATTGTGTGGGCGCATTCTGGAGCGCGATGAGCGTTATACTGGACACACGCATGTACGACTTCTGCCCGGGATAGATTCTCTCGGATTTTTGCATCGAGGAATGCAGGAAAGACTTGACACGGTTGCGAAGTTATGATAGCGTAGAGTGCCTGTCGCGCTGAGGCGTGACGCCGACCGCAATCCCTGAGTGAAAAAGGAGGCAGGTGCATGAAAAGAACCGTTTACGTTTTTGCTGCTGCAGCCGCGCTGTTGACATCTACGGCGTGGCAGCCAGCAAACGTGCAAGCAATTCCCAACAATGGACCACGCCTGCAGGTCATCAATGCGCGAGACTTTGCACAGCCCCTGCAGGTGAGCACGGAGTTGTCCGTACGCTACCAGGGCAAGGCGATAGTGAAGCTGGAGCTGTGGGTAGATAACGTGCTTTTCGCCGAGAAGTCTCTGGACACTCCTGCGGAACGGGGCGTCGCCTCGTTCATGCTCGACCCCGCCTATCTCAGCGCGGGCAAGCATACCGTTACCCTTAAAGCCATTGAAGCGGATGGCACGGTCGGCACCACGCGCACCAGCGTCGTCGTAGAGGCACCTACCCTCGCGAACCTGCCTCTCGCTATTGTCTCTCCGGCGAACGGCTCCGCCGTGTCGGGAAAGGTGGAAATTGGGTTGCGTGTGAGTGAGCAGCTCGGCAGGGCGTACATCAGCCTGTTCATTGACCGCCAGTTCAAAACCCTGCGCAACTTCCCGCCCTATACCTATTCGTGGGATACCACCGCCGTCGAAAACGGCTGGCATCTCATTGAGGCGCTGGGCGTGGACGAGGCGCGAAACACCTATAAGGCAGCACCGGTGCGCGTGCTGGTCANCAACCCGGGCGGTCAGACAGTGCGAGAGACACGCCTATCGGAAGCATCAGCGAGTTCGCCGGACATCCTGCTCACTCCGCCGGGCAGCGCGCTAACGCTGCAGCCTGCGGAAGCGATGCCCTACTCCACCACGCGTGACGTGATGCCGTCTGCAGTCACGAGCGCGGGCGCCAAACGCACACTCGGTGATGGCAGCATAGCACCACCTCCGTCACCCCAGCAGATAGCAAAGGCGATTGCGCCTCCTTCCATGCTTGGGGGACAGTGGGAATCGGTACCGGTGTCGGAACCGCGTACGTCTGTGCAGTCACCCATCGTGGCAGCTGGTAGCATCAACCCGCCCGTGGTATTGCCTTCTGCCACCGCACCAGCAGGACAGAAGCTGGTGGTTCCTCCGATGGTCGCGATGGCTCCACCTGCCCCGCAGACCACCTACGAGGTGCGCAAGGGCGATACCCTTATCGGCATCGCCAAACGACATGGCGTTTCACCGGAAGCCGTCGCCACCGTGAACGGTATCAGCAACCCGAACCGTGTACGTGCGGGCGACAAGCTGATTATCCCCGGTTCCACCTTCCAGGTGGTGTTCGATAACACGCGCATCGCGTTTGACGTTCCACCGCGCGTGCAGGACGGGATACCACTGGCACCTTTCCGTCAGATTTTCGAGCATACAGGCGGATGGTTGTTCTGGTATCCCCAGTCGCGAACGGTGCGTGCGGTCAATGCAGAGCGTGAGATCGAACTGAGAATCGGTCATCCTTCAGCACAGGTCAACAATCAGACCCTGCCACTGGAGGTAGCACCGTTTATCGACCGGGGACGCACTATTGTGCCACTGTCGTTCGTGCGGGATGCGCTGGACGTCAAAGTCCACTACGACCCGAAAACGGGCAACCTGCTCATCGAAAGCGAGAGGTAACGCAACCAACCTGAAGCATCGCCGGAGAGGGTCTCCTCTCCGGCGTTTTTCTTACCAGCCCGTTTCGCCCTCGTCACACAATCCCCGCTACTTTCTCCTCTTTCTTGCCCAAATCGCTCTCGGATTTGCTTTCTGACGATGGCTTATCGGACTTGCGGTAGTCGGTTATGTGGAACCCGGGTCCCTTAAACAGGATGCCTACCGGATACAACAAGCGGCGCACCGTGCCCCCGCACTGAGGGCACTCTGTCAACGGCGGCTCGGTGATACGCTGGAACTGCTCAAACTCTACTCCACAGCTATCACACCGGTAACCGTACGTGGGCATTGTTCACATCACCTCCGATAATATTATGACAAGTCTTTTCGGGAGATGGCAACATTTCCCGGAAAAATCGCGAGGGGTTGCAGGACTTGACAGCACCACTGCCGAATAAATACAGTCACGAAGCGTTGTGCTGCAAGGGCAACGCCGTGGCTGTCCCTAAGCCACTTACACTCAGGAGGTGAACGGATGCAACGGTGGCTCACTCTATGCAGCTTCACCATCGTATACGGGGCATTGTGGGTCACAGGAGTAGCTGCCCAGCGTGTGGTTGTGGTCAAAGAGAACGATACGGTGTGGTCTTTGGCAAAGCGGTATCAGGTAATGCCTCAAGATATTGTAAAGGCGAACGGGTTGAAGAACCCTGATGCCTTAAAGCCGGGCTCTCACCTGAAAATCCCTGCCCCCGTGCAACCGAAGGTTGTTCCGGTGTCCATGCGAAAAACCGGCGTCATCAACGGGGACCGTGTCTGTATTCGCTACGCTCCCCAACGTACCGACCGATCGGTGACCATACTGGACAAAGGGCACCCCGTGCTGGTGACGGCACGACGGGGCAACTGGCTTCAGGTCAAGCTATCCAGCGGTCAAATGGGCTGGGTTCGCGACGATTTGGTACGGGTTACCGGCACGCTGACAGCGAAGACGGCGCCTGCGAAACCCCAGCGCGTAGCCAGACACCCTGTGACCCCCCCACAGTCTGCACATAAGAAGAGTATCAGGACAGCCTCGCACCGCAAGGCGACGCCCGCCGGTAGCACACGCAGGGAAATAGCTTCTGCTGGTTCCACATCCGGCAGCCATGCGGGCGCGTCCATTGTGCGTACTGCCTCGCGTTTGCATGGGGTGCGATACCGATGGGGAGGCACATCGCGCAGCGGCTTCGACTGCTCGGGTTTTACACGCTATGTATTCCGGCAGCGGGCAGGTATTGAGTTGCCCCATTCCGCCAGCGCGCAGTTTCGTATGGGGAAACCGGTATCGCGCGGCGAGCTGAAGCCGGGCGACCTGGTCTTCTTCCAGACCTATAGGCGCGGTGCCTCGCATGTGGGCATCTATATCGGTAACGGTAAGTTCATCCACGCATCCAGTGCTGGAGGACGTGTGCGCGTCGACAGCCTGAATGACGGATACTATCGCCAGCGCTATCTGGGTGCGCGCCGGGTAGTCCGGTAAAATCTCCAGATTTTTTCGCAAGGAGCATCCAGACCACGCAGGAGTCGGGCTGGATGCTCTCTAATATAGGGTTTTGGTACGGCAGCGGGTGAGAGATAGCAGGTAGAGGTAGATGGAGCAACCCGAGATCGGGCAAGAGTTCGATATGCACCGCGTACGCAAGGTAGTGGAAGTTCGTGCCAACATTGTCAACGAACTGCTGGACCAGGGATGGATACTGCACGACATCTACATTTCGAACGAGTATCGCAGTGTATACATTCTGGTGATGCTGGACGAACTGACCTGCCCTCGCTGCGGTGCACCGGCTAATATCGAGGTATCTGAAGAGGGAGATCGCTACCGCTACATCTGCACAAAGGAATGCCACTAGTGGCGGGGGAACCTCTTCCCGGCAACGTTTTGCAACTTGCAACACGTAATTCTCAAAGGGTACAATTGGAAGAGTGCCGCGAAACAGAACGTGACTTTGCGATGTCGAACTAATGGAAGACGACGGCAGTGGTCTACGGCGTGATCGAGTTCACTGAGGAATAAGATGAGCAGCAATAACCCGGCAAACCGAAGAGGAAGCTCAACCGGTAGCCCCACCCTGGCGCCAAACCGCAAGGCGGCTGCGTCGGAGGTACCATCTTTGCTCAACCGGCTAACACGGGTGGCATTGCTTACGCCAGAAGAGGAGCTGGAATTGGCAGAACGCGCCCGCAAAGGCGATGAGGAAGCAAGGCAGAAGCTGGTTGAAGCGAATATGCGCCTTGTGATGAACATCGCCAAGCACTATCGCAATGCACTGGTGCCGTTCGAGGATTTGGTGCAGGAAGGCGCCATTGGGCTGATGAATGCCGTGGAGCGGTACGACCCCTCCAAAGGCTATCGCTTCAGCACATACGCCACACACTGGATACGGCAGGCAATCGGGCGAGCGATAGATAACAAAGCGAAAACGGTGCGTATTCCGGCACATGTGGCGGAACTGCTGCGCAAGATGGAAAAGACGCGAGAGCAACTGCGCCGCGAAACGGGCGACGAGCCAAGCATCGAGCAACTGGCGAAGGCAATGGGCGTTTCGCCCAAGAAGATATTGCAGCTCCAGCAGGCAGCGCAAGAACCTCTGTCGCTGGATATGCTGGTAGGCGAGGAAGAGGACACTTCGCTGGGCTCACTCATCCATGACCAGAACGTGCGCGACCCGGAAGAGGTAATGCTGGAAATGGAACGACGGAAGGTGCTCGATGAGCTTCTGGAAACCGAGCTGACCGACCGCGAGCGACAGGTCATTATCCGCAGGCTGGGCTACGGTGACCAGGAAGAGCAAGTCTTACAGGAGATAGGAGAAGCGCTGAAAATCTCGCGCGAACGTGTGCGCCAGATTGAAGCGCAAGCCATGCGTAAACTCAAGGACGCCGCCAAGCGCAGGGGTTTACGCGAGTATCTTCTGCAGTAGCGGTTAACTTTTTTAACCGCCTGTCTCCCTCACTCCAACGGCACGAGAGATTTCTCTCGTGCCGTTCGCCTTTCTATGGCTCACGCAGCCCCTCTGTGGTGCGCCGGCGAGACCTTTCCTTCCACCGTCCGGCGCGCCGGGCGGCGTCCTTGAGCAGGTACTCAATCTGCGCATTCACACTGCGCAGCTCGTCTGCCGCCCACTTCTCGAGCACCTCATACAGCTCCTCGTCGATACGCAGCAAAAAGCGCTTCTTCTCAGGCATACAGCGTTCCCGTGTTGATGACCGGCGTTGCCTCGCTTTCCGAAACGAGCGCCACCAGCAGGTTATTAACCATCGCTGCTTTGCGCTCCTCGTCCAGCTCTACTACATTGTGTTCGCTCAGTTGCTGCAGCGCCATTTCTACCATGCCAACCGCACCCTCCACGATGCGTTGACGCGCCGCGATAATCGCCTCTGCCTGCTGGCGGCGCAACATCGCCTGTGCGATCTCCGGAGCATACGCCAGGTGGCTGATGCGCGCCTCAAGCACCTCTACCCCCGCAACCTCCAGCCTCGCCTGAACCTCGTTTTTCAACTCGCGGGCGATGTCGTCCGGGTTGCCCCGCAAGGACTCCTCACCTTCCCGATGCGAATCGTAAGGATAGCGGGTTGCCAGCGTGCGGATGGCGGTCTCGCTCTGAGTGGCGACGAACTCCTGATAGTTCTCTACATCCAGCAGCGCCTTCGCCGAATCCACCACCCGCCATACCACCACTGCTGCAATCTCAATGGGGTTGCCCAGCGCGTCGTTCACCTTGAGCTTCTCGCTGTTGAAGTTGTGAATACGCAGAGATACGAGCGGCTTCTGCGTGAACGGGTTCGTCCACCAGAAACCACTTTGCCGTACCGACCCGACATATCGCCCAAAGAACACGATGACACGCGCGGTGTTGGGCTGCACCACGAAGAAGCCCGACCACAACAGGCTGGTAACCACCAGCACGATAATGGCATACCAGAACCTGCCAGGCCAGGCAACGTCCTGCTCTATCCCCGCGCGAACAATCACCCAAACACACAGCACGTTCACCGCAATCTGCAGGAACAACATGCCAAACCCGTTGATGTACCATGCCTTACTCTCGCGAATGGGTTCCATTTGGCACCTCCGCTTTCACAGTGATATCATAATTATATCACACCTTTCGTTGGTTCGCAAATGCTGTGTAGCACAAATAGCTGCTCCGCTGAAGGCAGAGGCCGTGCAGTCCACGCTGGTTACCGTATCGGGCGCAGGTTTGCAGGTGGAAGTACCCGCGCATGAGCGGGACATAGCGGGTTGTCTCTTGCCTTCGGGGCACCGAGTCAGCCTGTAAGCGGGGTTCTGTGCCCTGCCTGTGGAGGGCAGGCGGCGGCTATCTCTCTGGGGCGTCGGTTACCCGACGCCTCAAGCGGCTGTACCCGGAGGCTCAGCGGGCGCACCTCACTGCCTCCCTATTCAGCCTTGCTCCCGATGGGGTTTGCCCTGCCGGCGACATCACTGCCGCCGCGGTGCGCTCTTGCCGCACCTTTTCACCCTTGCCCGCATCCGGCAAACGCCGGACCGCTGGCGGTGTGTTTTCTGTGGCACTTTCCGTAGGGTCGCCCCTCCCGGACGCTATCCGGCATCGTGCCCTGTGGAGCCCCGACTTTCCTCCCCACCCGCGCGGGTGAGGCAGCCGCCCGGCTGGCTCGGTGCCCAACATCATTATATCACTTCTGCCTGCCCGGATGCGGAGACCAGACGGGCGCGTAGTTGTCACCCATGCCATCGGTCAACCGTCGGGCATCCGAACCATCAGCATTGACAATCCACAGGTCACGCTTACCGTCCTCGCGGAACTTCACATACACCAGGCTGGTGCCCCCCTGAGACCACGTCGGGGTCATCAGGTTGCCCTTGACAATGAGGCGAGGCTCGGGGTCGCCGATACCCATCACGCCGATGCCCGCCCGATCCTTTTCATCGTCCCGCACCCGCCACATCTCAAAGGCGAGGTGTGTCCCTTCCGGTGCCCATGTCACCGCCCCCGGAGCCAGGTCGCCCTTGCCCTGCCAGAGCGGCTGCAGCGACTCGGTGACTAGATTATACAGGGCTACCAGATGACCGACCTGCCGGTTCCCCATCACGGTGACAGCCAGCTGCGTACCGTCCGGTGAGAGCGCGATATGCACCTCTTGCCCGCCGATAATGGGTTCAGGAAGCTTCTGGGCAGAGGGAGGCGGAACCTGTTGCGCTTCCTGTCCCACCTCACCTTCATGCTGGTGGTCTGCACCACCCCTGCGATAACGCACCAGCACTTCACCCCCTTCGGCGCGCTGCACCGCATAGACAATCCTTTTCTCTGTGTCATAGGCTGGCTCACGGAAGAGCACACTGCCACCGAAGGTATTGCGCCACTGCTGTTCCAGCTCGAAAGGGGGCAGAATCTTTTCCGCTTCTCCTCCTTCGATATCCACCAGCAGAACCTGCCCCTGCAGAAGGAAGACAATATGTTTGCCGTCGGGGAGGAAGTGGGGTTTTTCCTTCGCTCCCACGCTCACGGTCAGTTGCTGAACCCGCTTGCCCTCCGGGTCTGCATAGAACAGCTGCGGAACGTGGTTATCTCTGTCTGAGATGAATGCAATGAGCCGTCCATCGGGCGACCAGGCGGGGTCAGTTTCCGCAGAAGTATCTGCGGTTATCTGGCGCAATCCGCTTCCATCGGGGCGTATCACCCAGAGGTCGGGATTGCCTGACCGGTCAGAAACGAACAGTATCCAGTCCTGCGTGTCGATATCAGCGGGTTTCACGCGGAAGGGATTAAAGTACCGCACCCAGAACATACCCGCTGCGACCAGCACCACTACTGCCAGCAACCCCAGCAGGGTGTGCCTGAACCAAACGCGCCTTAGATACATCGTGCGCTCCCTTTGGAATGTTTGCTTTCGATACTTCCTCTTCTCCGCCGGGGGCGAAAAATCCTGTCGACACGCCCTCCTAATGGAGCTGCTGACTCAACGGACGGGCTATCAGGTCGGAAACCCTGCTGTGGGTATACGGTACCTGTACCAGCAGGTGCCGCTCGCCGGGATTAGCGATGAAGAAAGCCATCCCGGACGGGAAAATGAGACCATCTGGAACGCGATTCGCCAGCAGGCGAAACTTGAAAAAGCGAGGCAGTTGCCCATACCGAAACGCGCCGCGTATATCTTCTATCCTGTGTTCACCCAGCGTGCCTCTCTGAAAATGGTAGGCGTAGATGTTCTGGTAGCTCATCCAGTCAAAGCGGTGATAGACCACCAGCAGCGAAAGTTCCTCAACCGCCTCCATGAAATCCGTGTGGGGAAGCCGGTATAGCTTCTCCAGAAGATTCAGAGCGTCACGATAGCCTACAAAATAATGGGTGAACTCGCCCAGAGCACCAGAGAACTCTTCAGGCAGGTCGCGGAATTCATAGTAGCAACCGTTACTGGACACCACCACGCGGGCGATTTCATTGCTGAACTCCATCCCCTCGCCCACCTGTTGTTTCACATAACGTGCCAGTACCTGCGTTGCCCCCCCGTCCGCCTCTAAGAGGTCTACAAACCATTCGCTGTTCATCACTGACCCATCCACAGCCGCTCCCTTCCTTCCAAAAAGAGGATCAATTCAAGAGACTTACTAATCGGATTCTAAGCGATATGCGTTCAGAAGTCAACATCTCCGACACGATTTTACCGAAAAAACAGCATTTCAACGGGGAGTGTGGGCAATCTCTGTTTTCCTGCTCAGGCTGCACAGAAGCCTCATACGCTCTCAGCCTGCTCGTATGCCCGATACAGGAGCTCCACCGGATGCAGGATTTCCACAGGCTGAGCCCATTCACGCAGTCCCTGTGCTATCCAGGCAAGGCAGCCGGGGTTGCCGGTTAACACGATTTCCGCCCCGGTGGCGCAAATCCGCTCTATTTTGCGCTGCAGTAGGCGCGAAGCCATCTCGGGTTGCAACAGGTTATAGATGCCTGCGCTGCCACAGCACATATCCGATTCCTCCAGTTCCACCAGCTGCACGCCGGGGATACTGCGGATAATGTCTCTCGGCTGTTTGCGTACTCCCTGCGCGTGTGCGAGATGGCAGGCGTCATGATACGTTACCACCAGGCTGGAGTCCTCACGACGACCGGACAGAGCTCGTACAGGCTTTCGGATGCCTGCCTCCGCCAGAAGCTCCATGATGTCTTTGACCTTCGCGGAGAAAGCCTCAGCTCGCTTCTCATGAGGCGTGCCTGCAAACAACCTGCCGTATTCCTTCATGGTAGAGCCACAACCCGCCGAGTTGACAATGATGGCATCCACCAGCTCACGCTCCATACATTCCATCAACTGCAAAGCCCGTCGCTGTCCTTCCTCGATAAAGCCGTTGTGCACGTGCAGAGCACCGCAGCATCCCTGCTCCGGTGGCACGACCACTTCGAATCCGTTATACCTCAGCACGGCAACGCTCGCGACATTGACCTCGTGGAAGAGTACCGAAGCCACACAGCCGGTTAATAGAGCGACCCTGCCCCGCTGTTCGCCTATCGGCGTGTAAAGGGAAGCGAGCCTGCCCCGCTTCATCTTGCCACGCGACTGCGGCAGCTTTGCCATCACCACATGGGCTCCCAGCAACCGCGCCAGCGGCGTGGGCAAGGCTCTGTCGCCCAGTAAGGGCTTGAACCAGCGGGCGGTGTTCATCGCCAGAGCGAAAGCGGAAGGGTTGGTCATCAGGTCCAGAAGAAGCCTTTTTGCGGTGCGTTGCACGCTGTGGCGAGCGGGAGACCGTTCTGCCTGCGCCCGTGCAATCTCCACCAGTAAACCGTATGCCACCCCCGAAGGACATGCGGTCTCGCACGCGCGACATCCCAGACAACGGTCTATGTGCTCGACAGCGCCGGCATCCCACCGAATGCGCCCTTCGGAGACTGCCCGCATCAGGTAAATACGCCCACGGGGCGAATCCGCCTCGCTACCCATCTCCACATAGGTAGGACACGACTGCAAGCACAAACCACAATGGGTACACTTCAGCAGGTGCTCGCTGCGAAAGTCTCGCATCACAGCCCCTCCACGAACCTGCCTGGTGCGAGGATGTTTTGGGGGTCAAACCCCTTCTTCAACCGTCGCATGACGGCCACGCTGCCGCCCACATCGCCCCATACACCGACAGACCTCTTCACCTCAGTGGGCGCGCTTTCCAGCACACAGAAACCTCCAAGACGACGGGCGTGCTCACGCAAGCGTTGCAAAGCGGGTACGTCGGGATAGGCGTTTCTCCACCAGATGCGCACCACCCCTGCACCGAAGTGCGCCTGCATCTCCGCTTCGGGAAAACGCTGCGATAACTCTATCAGCATCTCCGGGGTGCGCGCCGGAGGCACTACGCACCGGCAACGGTATGGNGCATCCACCAGCAGATAGCGGTCGCGATAAACCTCTACCTGTTCTGGGGATATTTGCTCCCACTCCAGCGGTGTTTGTTGACGCAGAAGGTCGAACTGCCATCGGACATCCTCCTCGAATCCAGCCAACCCGCAGATGATGCTCCAGCCCGTTTTACTCTCGCAGACCACCTCCAGCATCTCCGGCTGCAGCAGAGGATGGCTCAGCGCATGGTATAGCTCGGGAAGCATATCTATATGATGGTACAGTGAAGACCGGTAGGCACAGGAAACCTCCGGCAGAGGAGCCACTTTGAAGGTCAGTTCCGTAAGCACACCCAGCGTGCCCCATGAACCCGCGAAGAGGCGCGGCAGGTCGTAACCCGCTACGTTTTTGACCACACCCACACCCGCTTTGACCACCTCGCCGCGTGGAAGCACAGCGCGCACCGCCAGCAGCCATTCGCGGGGTAATCCGTAGCGGTGTCGTCGCGGTCCCGCTCCAGCCGATGCTACGATGCCGCCCACCGTCTGCTTGTCCGGCAAAGGAGCATCTATCGGCAGCCATTGTCGGTGCGGGCGAAGAAGGTTCTGCAGGGCGTTTAGGCTCATACCCGCTTCAACAGTGACCACCAAATCACCCGGAGAGTAGTCTATCAGACGTGACAGTGCGCGCATGTCCATTGCCCATTGGTATGAGAGCATGGGGTTACCGATGCCAATGTGCGTACCTCCACCCCAGACGCTCCCCGCTTCTCCGTACGCACGACAAACATCCAGTACAGCGCGTACCTCGTCGGTTGAGGCGGGCTGCACCACCGCTTCAGGCANCAACCCGTCCAGCGCGTATGCGGCGCACTGCTGCCCTGTGATGACTGCCGTAACTCTCTTCAGCTCCTCGGAGATCGCTGACATGGTATCCGCATTATAGACGAAGTTCTTATTGTTCGATAAGTGTTCAAAAGAGGGTTTATTTTTGTAAACCTGTACACTGTCGCCTCGGCGTCCGATTACGATTGACTAAAAAATATTCACAAATATGTTGAACATTTGCAACATCGATATTGAATTATTCAAATCACGATGATATAATATGAAACATAGCCGCCGGATACGGTGTCTGTATACAGTGAACAGGGCAGGCAGAAAGTGTAAACTTCAATCAGCCCGGAAGCGTAAGGAAGGAGGTCCGTTATGCAAGCAGTGCTCGAAAGAAAACAAAACCGTCACGTTCAAAGCAGACCGGCGCACGCACCTGCCGGGTCGCAGTGCGAAAACTGGATGTTCATCTGCGATCGGTGCGGACAGCCTATCTGCTACGATGAACCCCTGCAGGTTAGTTGCCACAAGGGTGAGATGGAAGTAGCGCACGTGGAGTGCACCCGTCGGCAATGAACGATGTCGGGCACGGCGTGTGCTTCTACCGTATCAGTCGGCGGTGGCAGCAGCGGGCAGAACCTGTTGCACCGGGGCGACTGCCCCGAAAACCGGCGGCGATTCCTGTGGAGAAGGAAGACATCGTTTCTTGAGAGAGCCACAGGCAGGATTCCCTTCTCTTACCACGAAAGCATTATCAAAACGAGTGGGAGGGATGAACCTTTGCGGAAGGCTTTTCCGATAATCCTGAGCCTAACAGGCGCGATGCTTTTGCTGATTGCCTGCGGCAAGAAGCAGGCACCTTCGGAGGGCACCGGCGCGACGGGCACAAGCACCAAACTGGTTGTGGCGGTGATGCCCAAGCTGAAGGGAATCGACTATTTCAACGCGGTGGAACGCGGCGCCAGAGAAGCTGCACAGGAACTGGGTAGTATCGACCTCACATACGACGGTCCTACCGAGGGCAAGGTGGACCAGCAGATCCCCTTTATCGAAAGCTGGACGCTGCAGAAGGTAGACGTGATTGCTGTCGCGTGCAACGACCCGGACGCCATCTCCCCTGCCTTGAAGCGTGCCCGCGACAAAGGCGTGCATGTCATTACCTACGATGCCGACGCTAACGCCGAAAAGTCGGGGAGGGAGTTCTTTGTGAATCAGGCGACCTTCGAGGACATCGGACGCGCGCTGGTGGACGAGATGGCTTCTCAGGCAGGTGAAGACGCGAAAGTAGCTATCGTCAGCTCCTCGCCGACTGCGCCTAACCAGAACGCCTGGATTGCGGTGATGAAGCGCTACATGGCGGAAAAATACCCGAAGATGCAAATCGTCACCATCCAGTACCCCGAGGAGGATCAGGGACGCGCCTTCAGCATGACGCAGGACATCCTGAAGACTTATCCCGATGTGAAGGGCGTGTTCGGGCTATCCTCGGTGGCGTTCCCGGGTGCTGCCGATGCGGTACGTCAAGCAGGCAAAAGCGGCAAGATAGCGGTTGTCGGACTGTCTACCCCCAAGAGCATGAAAGAGTTCGTCAAAGACGGCACGGTGAAGACGGTCATTTTGTGGAACCCCGTGGACCTCGGTTATCTCACGGTGTACGTGGCGAAGGCGGTTGCCGAGGGCAAGCTGAAGCCGGGCGACACGGAGGTCGAAGCAGGCCGGCTCGGTAAGGTCAAAGTGGAGGGCGACCAGGTTCTGCTGGGACCTCCCATGAAGTTCACTGCAGAAAACATTGACCAGTATGACTTCTGAGCGTGTCTCTCCCACCCGTTTGGCCCTGTGGCGCCAGTATGGGCGCGAAATGAGTGTGGGGGTATTTCTGGTGTTGCTACTCGGCTATTTCGGCACCACACCGGGCTTCCTGCGGGCAGATAACCTGCGCGACATCCTTATCAACGCCGCGCCGCTGGTTATCGCTGCCAGCGGAATGACGATGGTCATCATCGCTGGCATGATCGATATCTCCGCAGGTTCCGCTCTGGCAGTGTGTGCGGTGATCGCGGGGTTCACCGCCAGGTCGGGAGCATCTCTGCCACTCGTGATATTGCTGCCCATGCTGACAGGAGCCGTCATCGGTGCAGTAAACGGCTGGCTGGTGGCTTTTGTGCGCATCCCTGCGATTATCGTCACGCTGGGTATGATGAGCGTGTTGCGCGGGGGCATCATCTGGTGGACGCGCGGCGAATGGATTGGTAATTTGCCCCCTTCTTTCTCCGCCGTCGGTCGGGGAGAGATAGCGGGGATTCCCCTGCCGGTGCTGATTGCGCTCAGTGTCGTGCTGGCTGTTGCGCTGTTACTTGCCCGCACACCACTTGGGCGGCACATCTACGCGGCGGGTGGCAACCCGGTAGCGGCGGCGCGCATGGGCATTCCGGTGCGTCGCGTGCTGTGGCTGGTGTTCACACTGCACGGCGTGCTGCTGGGTCTGTCTGCGCTGGTGTACGCCTCGCGATTCAGCGTCATCCAGAGTAACGCAGGGGCAGGCTTCGAGCTGCTCGCTATCAGCGCGGTGGTGGTGGGCGGGGTGAACATCTTCGGCGGGCAGGGCACGGTATGGGGCAGTGCCATCGGAGGGCTTCTGCTCCAGGTCATCAGTACCGGGCTGATTTTTCGCCGTGTTTCCGAATATTGGGCGCCCAGCGTGCAGGGCGCACTGGTGCTGCTGGCGGTGGTAGCCGATGCCCTGCGCACACGGAGGGCACGGCGGTGAAACTCCGGCGTGAGGTGCTTCTGCTGTTCCTGCTGCTGGCGGAGATGGCGCTGATGCAGTCGCTNTCTCCGCTGTTTCTCACCCCTGATAATCTGATCGANGTCGTCCGCCAGTCCGCCGAGATTGGGCTGATCGCGCTCGCAATGACGCTGGTCATCATCACCGCGGGGATAGACCTGTCGGTCGGTTCCATCGTGGGGCTGAGCATCATGACAATGGGTATGTTGTGGGCGGATGCAGGGCTCCCGCTGTGGCTGGCGGTACTGCTGGCACTGCTCACGGGCACGTTGCTGGGGGGCTTTAATGGAACGCTCATCACTCTGGTCGGCATTCCGCCGCTCATCGTCACGCTGGCAACGATGGCAGGCTTCCGGGGTGTGGCGTTGGGCATGAGCCAGGCGCGCTCCATCCGCAACTTCCCCGAGAGCTTCCTGCATCTGGGGCAGGGATACGCCCTGGGGATACCGGCGCAGGTATGGATACTTGCCGTCGCGGCCCTGCTCTTTCATCTGGCGTTAACGCGCACGGCGTGGGGGCGATCGGTGTTCGGAATCGGGGCAAACGAGGCAGCGGCGCGGCTGTCCGGGGTGCCCGTAATCCGGGTGGAGTTACAGGTATACATGCTGTCGGGCTTCATGAGCGCGCTGGCAGCGGTCATCTACGCGGCGCACGTCTCCGTCGCCAAACCCGATGCAGGTCTGGGCTTTGAGCTCACGGCAATTACCGCTGTGGTACTGGGGGGAACCGCCGTCTCCGGTGGCGAGGGCGGAGTGCTCGGCACGCTGATTGCCCTGCTGATGGTGGGCTTCCTGCGCAGTGGTCTCACGCTGGCGCGAGTACCATCGGAAGCGCAGGACATGATGGTAGGGCTGTTACTTATTCTGGTGGTCGCCGTTGACCGCTGGAGCCGCCGCACCGGCAACGGTTAACTTACCACCAGGCTCAGCCACAGATGCCCTAAACAGAACTTTTTCATGCGCCGATAATGTCAGGGAAACTATTTGCAAGGGGGAACGAAAATGAAAGGTACCATTGTTATCGCTGTGCGAGAGATGATACAGGAAAAATACGGAAAAGAAGCATGGACGAAGTCTTTGCTCGCCGCTGGAATCGACAAAGAACCCACGATTGCGCCATCATCTATGCTTGATGACAAAGTGGTACTCGATGTCATCAATGCCATCTGCCGCACTGTCGGTTGCACTATGCAACAGTTTGCCGACATGTTCGGCGATTACTGGGTGAACAACTATGCACAACGCTTGTACAAGGCTTTTTTCTTTGGCAGTAAGTCCGCCAAAGACTTTTTGTTGAAAATGGATGAAGTGCATGTCAACACCACCAGAGCCTTTCCAGGTGCAACTCCGCCGAGATTCGAATATGAGTGGANAAACACAAACACCCTGGTCATGACCTACAAATCGCCGCGCGGCATGATGGAGATTTTCATGGGGCTAATCAAAGGCGTAGGCAAGCACTACGGAGAAAACCTGCAGGTACGACGCATCGCACCGAATCAGGTGGAAATTGTGTTCCCCGCGTAGCCGACCGCTAGCCTCCCGTCAATCCGGACGGGAGGCTCTCCCCCAAAGTGTTCCCCCGCATCCAGCCCGCGTGGTATAATGGGACAGCGACAACTATGGGCTGGGCAGGTAATGAAGGCTCCGCTTATCGGTATCACAACCGGCTACGAACAACACGGTGAGGCGGTTGTCTCGCTGGGGAGACGGTATATCTGCGCTGTGGAGCGGGCAGGCGGAGTTCCGGTAACGCTGGCTCCCCTTCAAGAGCAGCGGCTGGTGGAGCGCTACGCCCATCAGCTGGACGGGCTCATNGTCAGCGGCGGCAAGGACATCCCCCCTGCCCTGTACGGCGAGGAACCCCTTCCCGAAACCGACCCNTTGGCGGAAGAACGCCCTGTGTTTGAGATGCAGCTGGTGCGCTTGTTTCATGAGATGGATAAGCCCGTGCTGGGCATCTGCTACGGCTGCCAGCTGCTGAACGTGGCGTTCGGAGGCACTCTCATCCAGGATATTCCCTCGCAGGTTGGCAACGGCGTCAAGCATCGCAGGCAATCGTCGCAAGAGCCGCACGCCCGACATGTGGTGAGCATCCGTCAGGGTAGCCTGTTGAGCNGGATACTGAGGGCAAACGAGGTGGAAATTGTCAGCTCGCACCATCAGGCGGTGAAGCAGCTGGGCACGCATTTGCTGGTCACTGCGCTCGCACCGGACGGCGTGATTGAAGCCATTGAGCTGGAGGACGCGCGCTTTTTCATCGGGGTACAATGGCATCCGGAAATGGACCCCGAATCGGAGGCAACTCATCGGCTGCTGCGGGCTTTTATTGAAGCTGCTTCGGGGAACGAGAATCGATAAGGAGGTTTTGCAATGAGACGTCGCGCGGCGTTTACGCTGATTGAAATGTTGGTAGTTATCGCCAT
>JGI24188J35168_1000453_pt1 | contig 23942 bp, 20 predicted proteins | sample YNPBryantNP2012_FD_35168 | JGI IMG/M metagenome (IMG submission 35168) | reverse complement strand
CCGGGCATCCGCTACTTGGACGCCTTCGGTTGCACGGAATGCAACGCCACCAACATCGCCAAGCTGCCCGAAGACCACGACCTCACGGGACAGCCGGAAGAGGTGGAAAAAAAGATCCGCAGGCTCAAGGGAATCGGCCGGCCCCTGACAGAAGGCATCGAGACGCGCATTGTGGATGCGGACGGGAATGAAGTCCCCCCAAGCGTGGTCGGCGAAATCGTCTCCAGGGGCGACAAGGTGACGCCGGGTTACTGGCGCAACCCCGAGAAAACGGCGCAGGCCTTTGACCAAGACGGATGGTTCCATACCGGAGACCTCGCCTGGCGGGACGAGGACGGCTATTTTTATTTTGCCGACCGGGCCGGAGACATGATCAACCGCGGCGGGGAGAATATCTTCCCCATCGAAGTCGAACGGGTACTCGCCCAACACCCGGCGATTCTCGAGGCCGCCGTGTTCGGCGTGCCCGACCCTGCCTGGGGACAACGGGTCGTGGCAGCCGTGGTCCTCAAGCCCGGCGAGTCGGCCTCTCAGGAGGAGATCATCCGTTTTTGCAAGGAGAGGCTGGCAAGCTACAAGGCTCCCTCCTCGATTCGCTTCCTGCCGAGCTTGCCTCGGACCTTCGAGGGAGGCAAAGTGAAACGCAACGTCCTCAGGGAAGAGTACGTTCGTTCGCAGGCCGTTCAACCAGGACCCTAGAGCGCATGGCACTGGGCGCGCTTTGCTGCTGANCAGAGCCCCCGGCCTTTACCCTTTGCAGGTCAGGCCGCCGTCCACGGGCAGAAGCACGCCCGTGATGTACTTCGCCTCGTCCGAGGCGAGGAAGAGCGCTGCGTAGGCCACGTCCCAGGCCTCTCCCATGTGGCCCATCGGAACCGCGGCGTCCCGGAGACGGATCAGTTCTTGCTTGTCGATGCCCAGGCCGGCTGAAATCGTCTCGATGGCCATAGGCGTGTGGATGAGGCCGGGCAGGATGGCGTTGCAGCGGATTCCCTGGTGGGCGTACTGCATCGCGATGGAGCGGGTCAGCGAGTTCACCCCTCCCTTGGAAGCGCTGTAGGCAAGCATCGGATAGGGAGGAAACCGGATGGCCCCGATGGAAGAGATGTTGATGATCGCCCCTCCCCCCTGCTTCAGCATGTGGGGAATCACATATTTGCAGGCGAGATACATCCCTTTCAGGTTCGTGTCGAGAACCGCATCCCAGTCCTGCTCGGCCAGCTCCACCGGCCCGCCGCCGATCCCGATGCCCACGTTGTTGTGCAAGATGTCGACGCGGCCGTAAGCCTCGATGCACGCCTCGGCCATGCGCCTGCAATCTTCGGCCCGGGTCACGTCCGCCTCGAAGGCGAAGGCCCTGCCGCCCTCAGCCTCGATCATGCGCCGGGTCTCTTCTGCGGAGTCCAGACGCCGGTCCACGAGCATGACCGAAGCGCCTTCGCGGGCGAAGACGATCGCAGTCGCGCGGCCGTTGCCCATCTTGTCGCCCGGCGTGGATCCCGCTCCCACGACGATCGCCGCTTTCCCCTGCAGTCTCGCCGCTGCCATTTCGGTGCCCCCCTTGCGAAGAAAGAAAGGACTGGTCTTGACCCGCCCGCACCATAGTATAATGTCTGACCTCGTGGCAAGCTGCGCCGCCCCGGGTTGCGCGGAAAGGGTTCGATCGAGCAAACCCAACCGGGACATCGTGGGGCCAGCGGCATTGTAGCAACAGGAAAAGGAGCGCGCATGGAGCCGGAGAAAACCTACCACATGACGGCCGAGGCGTTCCGGCGGTACGGCCGGGCCGTCGTGGACTGGATCGCCGACTATTATGAACAGATCGAGTCCTTCCCGGTTCTCGCCGATGTCCGGCCCGGAGAAATCCGCGCGAAATTGCCGGCCCACCCGCCCGAACAAGGGGAGCCCTTCGAAAGACTCCTCGAGGACGTCACGCGGCTGATCCTGCCTGGCCTGACCCACTGGCAGTCCCCCAACTTCTTCGCTTTCTTCCCGGCGAACACGTCCGGCCCCTCGATCCTGGGCGAGATGATCTCGGCAGGTCTCGGCGTCCAGGGGATGTTGTGGGCCACGAGCCCGGCCTGCACCGAACTGGAAACCCACGTGCTCGACTGGCTGGTAGAGATGCTTGGGTTGCCCGAAAAATTCTCCTCTGCCGGCGCCGGCGGCGGCGTCATTCAGGACAGTGCCAGCAGCGCGGCCCTCTGCGCCCTGGTCGCCGCGCGGGAGCGGGCCACGGACTTATCCGCGAACGAACGGGGGTGCCCAGGCAACCTGGTCGCCTATGCCTCCAGCCAGGCCCATTCCTCGATCGAGAAGGCCGTCGGCATCGCCGGAATCGGCCGGAGGAATCTGCGCCTCATCGACGTGGACGCCCGGTTCGCCATGCGGCCCGGTCTGCTGCTGGAGCAAGTCCAAAAAGACCGGGAGGCCGGCCGGACCCCTTTCTTCGTCGCGGCCACGGTCGGCACGACGAGTTCGAACGGCCTGGACCCCCTGGCCGCGATCGGCCGGATTTGCCGCGAGAACGGCCTCTGGCTCCATGTAGATGCGGCCATGGCGGGCACGGCCGCGATCTGCCCGGAGTATCGCTACATCCATGAGGGCCTGGAACTCGCCGACAGCTATTGCTTCAACCCTCACAAATGGATGTTCACAAATTTCGACTGCGACTGCTTCTACGTGTCCGACCGGGCGTCCCTCATCCGGGCCCTGAGCATCCTGCCCGAGTATCTGCGAAACCAGGCGACCGAGTCCGGCGCGGTCATCGATTACCGAGACTGGCAGATCCCCCTGGGCCGCCGCTTCCGAGCCCTCAAGCTCTGGTTCGTGATCCGTCACTACGGCGTGGAAGGGCTTCGGTACCACGTGAGGCGCCATATCGAGTGGGCCCAGCGGTTCGCCCAGTGGGTTCTGGAGGATCCGGACTTCGAGTTGGCCGTTCCGCCGCCCCTCAACCTGGTCTGTTTCCGGCACCGGGCCGGCGACGCCTTCAACCAAGAACTCCTGGATCGGCTCAACCGCAGCGGAGCGCTTTACCTGACCCACACGCGCCTCCACGACCGGTTTACGCTGCGCTTTTGCGTGGGCCAGACCGCGACTACCTTCCGTCACGTCGAGAAGGCGTGGGAACGGATTCGGCAGACTGCCAGGCAACTCGAGACTGACCGGAGAGCCACAGAGTCGCTTTCGGGAGCCCCTGCCCCGGACCGTGCTCCTGGCCGCTAGCTCGCCATGGGACCCCTGCCTGCTTTTTCGCCCCCGGTCTGGCTTCGCAACGCCTTGGTGCAGACCGTGCTCGCCTCGAGCAGGCTCAGGGCGCTCGGCGCGAATCCCATGGCCGCGGCTGCCAGAGAGACAATCGTCGACGCGGGCCGGGGAGTCCGTCTCCTGGGTTTCCATTCGCCCCAGCCCGAGGGGAAGAGTCGCCGCGGCCTCGTTGTTCTCCTGCACGGCTGGGAGGGAAGCGCGGACTCGACCTACCTTCTGGCCACGGGCAGGCGGCTTTATGCCGACGGATTCGACGTCTTCCGCCTCAACCTTCGAGATCACGGCCAGAGCCATCACCTGAACGAAGGCCTGTTTTACGCCACGCTGCTCGACGAGGTGGTTTGCGCCGTCCGCCAGGTCTCCCGGCTGGCCCGCGGCGCCCCAGTTTTCCTGGCCGGGTTCTCCCTCGGCGGCAACTTCGCCCTGCGCATCGCCAGGCGATGCACGTCTGAGCCGATCGAAGGACTTCGCCACGTGGCTGCGATAAGCCCTGTCCTCAATCCTGAAAAGGTCACGGACCGGATCGACGGGCATCCTTTGCTCCGCAGATACTTTATCCGGAAGTGGCGGAGATCCCTGGCCACGAAGCAACAGCTCTTCCCGGAGCGATACGATTTCGGCGACATCCTCCAACTGCCCACCCTACGGCTCATGACGGAGCGGCTCCTGGACCGTTACAGCCCCTACGGTAGCTGCCGCGCCTATTTCCTCGAATACACGCTCCTCGGAGACGCCCTGAGGTCCGTCGAAGTTCCCACCACCGTGGTGACAGCCCAGGACGACCCCATCATCCCGGTCGAGGACTTCCAAAGGCTCGAGACCGGTCCTGCGGTGCGCCTCAAGATCCACCGGCACGGCGGCCACAACGGTTTTCTGGAAACGTTTCGATCAAGCTGGTGCGAGCACGCCCTGGCCTGGCTGTTTCGCCGCACAGCTGAAATGAGTTGATTTCCCCAGACCGGACCGGTTAGAGTGGGCCCGGTCAATCCGGCGGACAGCCGCCAGCATCTCCCCTGAAAACGCGGAGCCCCTCCATGGAATCCGGAGCGCACGAGTCCTTAACGGTCGGCTTGCTGAGAAGCTATCTCAAGGTGATGGCCGGCCTGGATCTCTCTGCAGAGGCAGAACAGATGAGCGATCTTCTCGCAGCGATTGTCGCCGCGATGAACACGCTCGATTCCACAGACTTCCAGGACGTTTTCCCGGCGCCGGTCTTCCGGCCCATCCAGGAGGGTAGCCCATGGCGGACGAAATCGCGGGCATGACCGTCTGTCAACTGGCCCCCAAGATCCGGACTCGGCAGATTTCCCCTGTGGAACTCACCCGGGCGGTGCTCGACCGGATCGAGAGATTCGATCCCGTGCTCAACGCCTACATTACGGTCGACGCCGAAGGCGCCCTGAAAGCGGCCCGGGCGGCCCAGCGTCAAATCGCGGCGGGCAAATACCTGGGGCCCCTGCACGGGATTCCGGTCTCGCTAAAAGATCTGTTCGACGCCAAGGGCCTGAGGACCACAGCCGGATCCAAGATTTTCGCCGATCGGATCGCGGACCGGGACGCGCCCTCGGTCGCGCGCCTGCGGGCCGCGGGCGCCGTGATTGTGGGCAAGACGAACTTGCACGAATTCGCCTTCGGAAGCACCACCCAGAATCCCCATTACGGAGGCACGCGCAATCCGTACGATCTTTCGCGCATTCCCGGCGGATCGAGCGGCGGGTCGGCAGCGGCCGTGGCCGCCGATCTCTGCATGGCCTCCACAGGAACCGACACCGGTGGATCCATCCGCACGCCATCGGCCTTGTGCGGCACGGTAGGGCTCAAGCCCACCTACGGGCGGGTGAGCCTGCGCGGCATCGTGCCCCTGGCCTGGTCCCTGGACCACGCGGGGCCTATCGCCAAGTGCGTCCGGGACGCCGCCCTTCTGCTCGGCGTCATGGCCGGGCACGATCCCCTGGACCCCACGAGCGCCGAGGCGAAAGTTCCGGCCTTCGCTCGGTCCCTTGAAGGCGGCGTGAAGGGGTTGAGAATCGGACTGGACCCCTCCTTCTGCTTCAACGCCGTGGACGAAGAGATCGCCCAAGCCGTGAAAGACGCTCTCAAGCTGTTCGAGCAGATGGGCGCCCGGGTCCACGAGGTGAAGATCCCCAGCATCGAACTGGCCGTGATCGCCGAATCCGTGATCATCACCGCCGAGGCCGCCTGCTTCCATGAGCCCCACCTGCGAAGTCGTGCGGGCGACTACGGCCCGGACGTCCGCGCCCTTCTGGAAGGCGGCTCTGCGTTCAGCGCGGTCCACTATCTCAAGGCCCAACGGCTGCGGCGCGTTTTGCAGGAGGAGTTTGCCCGGGCGTTCGAAAAGATGGATCTGTTCGCCCTGCCGGCCGCTCCGGTGACGGCCCCCCGCATCGGAGAGGCTTCTGTTTCGATCGCCGGAACGCCCTCTGACCTGGAGACCGCCCTGCTCCGGTTCGCCTGCCCCGGCAACCTCACGGGCCTGCCGGCGATCTCGATTCCGTGCGGCTTGGATCGGCAGGGCCTGCCCATGGGGCTCCAACTGATCGGCAAAGCCTTCGACGAGGCGACCGTGCTCCGCACGGCCCGGGCCTTCGAGGACGCCAGGGGCCCTCTGCCCAAACCCTCCCCTGCATAGGGGAAGGTGGGACACGAGCAACTCATCTCCGAAACCTTCGCGCCTTTAGAGTTGCGAAACGATTCGTGAGGGCGGTATCCTTTCCCCGGGCCGCCTCGTGGTCCCCGATCCGCGACAAGAGAGAGCGTGCCAACCATGACTGCGCGCAAAGCCTTTGGCAGGGACAAGCGCTGCAGCCTCGGATCGCATCAAGACGCGCCTGGGAGGCAGGGAAAAGATTGGCCCCGCGCGATGATTTCAGGGGGAGCAACCCTGGGGGGAATCCTTTTGTCCTTCTTAATCGCCTTCAGCGGATGCACAGGCATAGAACAGGACTTCTCCTTTGCGGTTGTCTCAGATCCACATATCGGGGCGAACCCTGAAAACGAGCATAGGCTCAGGGCTTGCGTAGATTGGATCCAAGCAAACGAAGCAGTAGAATCCATCGAGATCGTCTTCGTTGTCGGCGACATCGGGTTCGGCTTGGAAAGCCTCTATCGGGCCAAGGAGATCCTAGACCTTCTCAGTCCCCCTTACATCCCCCTCATCGGAGACAACGAGGTCCAGTCCGGAGCCGAGGAGGCCTTCGAAGAAGTGTTCGCCCCTCATTTCTCCCTTCTTGCCGAACGAATGGATCGCTGGAGGAAAGCCCCGACTCCGGTCTGGAATCCTCAAAGGAGCAAGTTCAGTTTCTTGCAAAACTACTCCTTCGACCACAAGGGGCTCCATTTCATCTGTCTTGACTGGTGTACCCGAATCCTCGCACCGCTCCTCGGGGAACAGGCGGATCTGCACGATTTTCCAGAAGGGACATGGCCTTGGTTCGTCGAGCATGTTACGGCTACGGCCGTGGGTCCAAAAGAGAGCCTCGTCCTGTTTTCCCACCACCCAATGCACGCCGAGGCGCTCGCTGCTTTCACGACATCCGAATATCGAACCCTTTCTGAGTTCGCTTCGGGCTTCCAAGATTTCCTGTACGCAGATTTCGCAGGTCATTATCACATCTACTGGCACGAAACCTTGTGGCCCGCAGGTTACGAGCTCTTCGTCACCGAGGCGGTGTCGTTTCTTTTTCCCAACTTGAGCCTCGTCGAGGTTCAACGCGAGGGAGACCGTTTCAGTTACAATCACCGATGGATCACGCTTTTGCCTGCATCTTGACCGCAGCCGTCTAGGGCGCTCCACAGGTAGGCGATCTTCGATCCGAAGCGAAAGTAGAGGAGAACAAACAATGCCCGAAAGATTCGAGGGGATTCTTCCTGTTCTTCCGACACCCTTGAACGAAGACGAGACCATAGACTACAGGGGGCTGTGTCATCTCGTGGACTTTTTCATCGCGGCCGGCATGCACGGCCTGGTCGTGCTCGGCAGCGGCGGAGAGTACCCGTATTTCACTCTCGAAGAAAAGGTATCCATCGCCCGGGCCGCAGCCGATGCCTGCGGCGGGCGGGTTCCGCTCATCGCGGGCGCCAGGTTTCCGAGCCTCCGGGAGATACCCTATTTCTGGATGCCTGCCGCGATCTGCAGATCGACGACTTCATGGTGCCCTTTCCCATCATGTTCTACGCGATCCTCTTTCCCAAAGCTCTGAGCTTGTTTGAACAGGTCTCTCAAGCTTCTCCCCGGCCCGTGCTTTCCTGCCACTTCCACCAGGTCATGACTCTGTTCTTTTCTGCAGCGGAGATGGGCCGGTTTTTCTCTGTCGAAAACCTTGTCGGAGGCAGGGAAAGCTCTCTCGAGGAGATTTTGGCCCGTATCCGGGCGGCCGGGAGCAAGCCCTTTTCCGTTTTCGCCGGCACATGCTTTCTCTTGACGAGCCTGATCGCCTCCGCCGAATATGGGGTGCCATCTGTCCGCTGCCCACTGTGGCTCCCAAGCTCGTTTTGGACTGCTACCAGGCGGCCAACGGCCGCGACACCGAAAAAGCGACGAGGGTCCAGGGCCGAATCCTCGATCTCCTAGCGCTCATGAATCGCTTCGACCTCCCTGTTTCCGTGCAAAAGGCCTCCCTCGCTCTCCTGGCGTGAACGCCCGGACCCGCCCTGTCCGGCCGGTCCTGACCCACATCCCCCGCTTGCGGCGGCAGGCGGTTGGGCGGCAGGATCCGCGTCGGCTCCGGAGCCTGATATTTCAGGGCTCGTTGCCATCTTTTCCAGCTCCGCCCTGCCAAGTCCCAGGGCGGCCGCGTAAGGGTTGGCCCTCAGAAGGTAGAAGGGGCGATCCGGGAAGTGCAGCAGAAGCCGCCGGTCTTCCTCGGGACCCAGGGAGTGCGCGAGCAGCAGAGGCCGTCCGTAATCGGCTTCGTTGTGAATGAGATAGAAAGGCAGATCCCCCTCGAGCTTCTGCTGACGGGCACGGATCCTTTCGTCCGCATGGTCATAAAAGCCAGGTTGCAGTGCCAGAAGAACCACACCTTTGCGGATCCCTCGCTCGGACAACAGCCGATCCCCATCCCGGAGACCGCGCACCACCAAGGCAAGTCCGAAACCCATGAGCACGCAAAGGGCCAGATTAAAGAGCGCCGAGACTCCCAGCCAGCCTCGCAGAGCGAAGAGGACCCATGGGCTTCCGGCCGGCCGGCTTTCGAGCCTTTCGAACAGCATCGCCAGTCCTCTTGACACCAAGAGAGCCACCACGCCGAAAGCCGGAAAGTAGTATCTCGGTCCGTACTCCCACCCACCCGGCGGCACATAGGGCACATAAATGAGCGAAAGGCAGATCGCCCCGGCCAGGAGGATCCGGTCCCAAAGATTCCCTCGCGCCACGACAGGAATCAGGGCCAGGAGAGCCAGGGGGAACAGCCATAAATTGAGACTCGCCCAGCGGAAGGCCATCCTGGCGAGCCCCATCCGCAGGGAATAGTCGGAGTCAAACCCATAAAGGCGATGCGGATCCGTTCGTCCCTCGAGCACGTAAAGATAGCGGGCATGCTCGATGTACAGTTCGTGGGGCGACAAGAAGGGATCTCCGGTCAGCGCCCACTGATAGGCCACGGCGACTGCCAGGGCCCCGAAGAGCGGAAGCACAAAAAGAGCAAGATTCCTCAGGGCGTGCTGCTTCCCCCTGAAGACGTCCCAGACGAGCCACAGGCCAAAGGGCAGTCCAAAGAACAGATCGAAATATCGCGTCAGGAAGGCGGCTCCCAGCGACGCACCGCAGGCCACGTACGCCCAGGCACGAACCTGTTTTCGCGCGACCACGAAGGCCCACGTTGAAAGGGTCACCCAAAACAGACCCGCCAGGTGGGCATAGTATGTGGCCGAGTGAAACAGGAAGGAAGGGGAAAGCAACAAGACGAGGACCGCTCCTTTCGCCACGGGCGCACCGTAGAGACTCCGGCCGAGAAGGAAAAGGACCGCCAGGCAAAAACACCCCAGGACGGGAGGCACCCATTCCTCGTGACCGCAGAGAACGCCGGGCACAAGCAGCAAAGACCAGCCCGGCTGGAAGATCGAGAACACGCGCTCACCGTGGAAGACCAAGTAGGGTTCCTCGAAAAACTCGGGGACCGGTGGCGCCTGCGCCCACAGTTCTCCTCGAGCGAAGATCCTGGCTTGGTTCACGTACGTCCGTTCGTCGGGCGTGATCTTGCATCCGTCGAAAACCGCTTGGTTGAGAAAGACGGCGGAGCCGAGACCGATCGCGAGCGAAGCGGCCAGAAAGATGCGATCCGCATGAGGGTCTGAACGCGTCAGGACGCGGCGCCGTCTCATCCAGGAGAGGAGCGGCGGAAGGGCAATCGCCCCCGAGGCGAAAAGCAAGAAAACGCCTCGCACAGGTCCCACAGCCTGCGACAGGAGTGCGTGCCTTGCGGCTCTGAGGGGTTCCGAATCCGAGGGATGGCGCAGGGACGATTCCATCCGGTCCAGGATCCGACCGGTCGAGACCGCCCCGAGGAGAAACAGGGCACAGAAAACGATCCGCAATCCCCGGCTCAACTTCCGCATCGGATCCACTCTCCGGAATCCCTTGCCCGTGCCCGGTTCCCCGGACCGGCGAGGTCTATATCAGACCCCTTTTCGGAGTGTCAAGGAATCCAACAAGAACCGGAACAGCCCCGGGCGGCAATCCATCTCCGGGGACGTCCCCGCAAACATGCCCGCCTCCTCAGCGGTTAAACCCTGAATTGACAGCCCGACGAGCGCAACCCTATATTCCAACGTATGAACTTCGTTCGTTGCCCTTCCTCCCAAACGCCTTTCCGATCCGCCTGGGCCACCCCCTCCCCTTTCTGGTTCGGCTCGGGGCTCGCCTTCCTTTTTCTCGCCCTGACCNGCCTAACCCAAGAACGTGCTCTGTGGCTCAAAGAACGGGCAGGGCTGCCCGAGTTTCCGGATCACCTGCTCTTTCAGGGTCTCGATTGGGTCCGAACGATCTCCCTTTCCTTCGGCCTCTGTCTTGTGCTGGCAGCCTGGATCTGGAAGCCTTTCTTAAAAAAGTTCGCAGGTCAGCCCCATGCACCAGGCGCAGCCACAGGGGCGGTCGAGGTGATCCTTTTCACAGTCTTCCTTTTGGCTTACGGTTTGGCCGAGATCCTCGCCTTCCAGAGATTCCCGCTCACCCCGGACGAGTTCGCCTATCTGTTCCAGGCCAAGATCATCGCTTCGGGCAATCTCGCTGTCCCTGCCCACCCCCTTCAGAAGTTCTTCACCTCGGCCTTCGTGGCAGAGTCCCGGGGCGAACTTTTTTCCATTATGCCTCTCGGTTGGTCTTACTTTCTCGCTCCTTGGACCTGGCTCGGCATCCCCTGGATGGCCAATCCCTTTTTAACCGCCTTGAGCGGCTGGATCCTGTATCGATTGGGCCGCGAGCTTTTTGACGCGCGCACCGGCCTTGCGGCGTCGCTGCTTTTCCTGGCTTCCCCTTACGCGGTCTATATGGGAGGAACGTTTTTCGCTCATCCCCTGTCCCTGCTCCTCGTGCTGGCCTGCACGCTGGGTCTGGCGCGAGCCCAGCGGGCCGAACGTCCCCGCCGCTGGTTCTGGGTCTGCCTAGGGCTTGGGGTCTCTGCTCTTCCGATTGTGCATCATTTCGACTTGTTCGTGCTGGCGCCTTTTTTCGCCTTGCTGGTCAAGCCGCTCTTTGGCAGCGAGAGCCCGATCCGGCGCGGGATCCTTCTCGCCGCCGGGATCTCGCTGGTGTCCTTCGCTCTCTTTACGGGTTGGCACAACCACCGGTTTACGGGCAGTCCGCTGCGGGTTCCCTTTGAGATCTACCAGGGGCAGCAGAACTTCTTGGGCGAGATCCCGCCCGAGGGCTCCGGCACCATGGTCGGGATTCCCTCGCGGGAGGAGTTCGGCTTGCGCCTGCGGCGGCTCGCCGGGCAATGGACCCAGTTCAACCTTGTGATGTTCCCTCTGGCGCCGCTCTTGNTTTTTGCGCCCCTCTTTCTAAAGGGACGANACAGGTGGGATGTCCTTCTGGCAGCGGCCTTNTGCTGTCTCAGCGCGGCATATCTATTCTACCGCTGCCGCGGCGGCATCCAGTTCGGCCCGCGCTATTCCTACCCAGCGGCAGGATTCCTCTGCCTCTTGGCGGCAAGGGGGTTTTGCCTCTTGGCCGGCCGATTCCAGACCGGATTCTCGAAAAAATGGCCTGCGTTCCTTTTTCTGCTTGCCATGGCCTACGAGATCTCTGTTTCGGCAGGAACCCTGCGCATGGTCCGGGACGTCACAGACTACGCAGCCAAGATCGAAGATGTGGGGGGGTGGTTCGAGCGGCGAGGCATTCAGAACAGCATCATCTTCTTGACGCCCTCGAAGGACGACATCCATACGGACGAAGTCAAGATCTACCTCCGGGTGCGGAACGAGCCGGATTTTTCCAATACAAATCTGACGGCCTCGGACCTGGGTCCGGAAAACATCGAACTCATGGATTTCTATCCGGACCGGAGGTTCTTCCTTTACGAGATCGATATGAACCGCCTCGTCCGGGGGGAAGAAATGCGCTGGTCCGAGATCCGAAGAGAAACTTACGGGCAGGAACCTTAGGAACCGAGGGATTTCCACCGGTTTCTTTTGGAGCGCTTGTCCGGACGGGCGAAGGACCTATCCAGCCGATCCAAGGAACTGACGCACCATGAGCGCAAGCCAAACCACCCCAAAGACGACTCGCAACTTCATCCAGTAGATTTCCATTCTCTGGTCGGTTCGGAAAAAGATCGGCAGAAGGAGCAGAAACCCCAACTTGAACCCCAAAACGAAAACCGCGTAAAGAGACGCCGCGACCAGCAGAGCCCGCAGAAGCCAGAAGGCCTTCGGGATTCCGATCACAATGGGCGTGGTTCTCAGTTGGAACTTCTTGTCGAATTCGTAATCCTTGACGCATTGGACGATCTCAAAACACGCCGTGAAGAGACCGATCAGGAGGATGAGCCGAACCCCCTGAGCCGAAAAATCCGGGATCGCCGCCCAGGCCATGGCCACACCCCAGACGAAACAACCGAACACGTCCAGGAAGGGCATGTTCTTGAAGTAATCCGTGTAAAGAAAGATCACCCACAGAGCCAAAATCACGCCGAAGCAGACGCTGCGGCTATAAAAGAGGGTGCTCAGAATGAGGCCGGCGCTCAGGCAGACGATCAGGGCGAAGGCCGTCTTTTTGTGCCGCTGGATGTAAAGGGCTTTCCTGTGGTCTTTGTTCTCCGCAGCCAGGTCGATCTCGACGTCGATGAAATCGTTGATGAAATAGACGAGAGTGTTGAGGACAAACGTGACGAGCATCCGCACGGCGAAGTCCAGGAAGGGAAAGTGAAAGGCGGCCAGAAGGAGAAAGTTCGTGACGAGAGAGTTCGCCTCCATTCTCCTGAGGCGATCCACAATCGCATCGCGCAGGAGCTTGTAGACGACCACGGGAAGGCTTTCGGATCGACTCTCTGCTGGGATTGCGGCATGGCTCACGGGACTCCCCTCTCATCGCGTCGCTGGCATTCAAGTCCGCAAAAACCCTGCGAAGTATAGAGACCGTCGGGAGGAGGTGTCAACCGAACGGACCGGCCGTGTCCCGGCCGATTTTCCGGGCCGAGGGGCGGAAGCGGAAGACCCGTCCTGGCCGCCGGGACCGTTGGGCGATCCCGGTCGTGAAGACCGCTGTTTTCCCGGGACGGTCGCTGAAGGCCGCTCCCGTAGGCCACCGTTGCACGCGCCTTGCGCCAGCCGTAAGATGAAGGACCGCTCGGAGGGAATCAACGGGAAGCCGCGGGCAGAGACGGTCGAAAGGACGGGCTGACCCAGCAGGAGTTCCGCAGCGGCTTGGAAGGAGGAACGTCATGACCTTGCGCTTCGAAGGGATTTACCCCGTCCTGCCTACACCCCTCATGGAAGACGAGAGTCTCGACCTGAACGGGTTCAGGCATCTCGTGGACTTTTTCGTCCAGGCTGGCATGCACGGCCTCGTGGTTCTCGGCAGCGGCGGGGAGTACACGTACTTGACCCTTGAGGAAAAGGTCTCGGTCGCGCGGGCGGCCGCCGAAGCTTGCGGCGGACGCATTCCGCTCATCGCTGGCGTCGGTTTTCCGAGTCTGCGCGAGACGCTCGCTTTTCTGGAAGCTTGCAGGGGCCTGCGGATCGACGGATTCATGGTGGCCCTGCCCACATATTACGCGGTCCCCTTTGCTGAAGTCCTTGGGTTCTTTCAAGAAATCTGCAAGGCTTCCCCACAGCCCGTGCTGTATTATCACTTCCCGCAGGTGACGGGCCTGTTCTTCACCGCTTCGCAGCTCGGCAGGATTTTCGCCCTCGATAGGGTGGTCGGGATCAAAGAAAGCTCGGTCTGCCTGAGGGAGATCCGGGCGCACATCCGGAAGGCCCAAGGAAAACCGTTTTCCGTTCTGGCCGGCACGTGCTTCCTCCTCCGCCGTCTGATCGAACTCGGCGGGCACGGCGCCATTTGTCCTCTGCCGACCGTGGCACCCCGTCTCATCCTGGACTGCTACGAGGCAGCCAAGCGGGGCGAGTCGGGCAAGGCGAACCGGCTGCAACAAAGGATCCTCGACCTTCTGCCTCTCATGAACAGCTTCGAACTTCCCGTACCGGTCCAAAAGGTTTCTCTCGCTCTTCTTGCCCGGATGCCCAGACCGGCTCGATTCGCGGGCGTCCAGTCCAGACATGCCGTGTTCAAAGAAACGCTGCGGCAGCTCGGGCATCCGATCTCCGCCCGGGTGCGCACGCCCCTGCCCCAGATCACGGAACGCCAGAAGCAAGCCATCCGGTCCCTGATCGAGCGCAGTGGCGACCTGCGGAGCGCCCGGACCTCCTGAGTCGCTATTAGGTGAAAAGAGCTCTCCAAAACCTTGACTTTCGTGGATCCGTCTCTGTAAAAGATGGCTTGCTTCCGATCGGGCCGGACGCCGAGTTCCGTCCGTCGGGCTGGGCCTTCATTCGGCTTGCGCACAAGGAGAATCATCCATGGCGATCGCGTCCGACATCCGTCCAGGGGACGATCCCGTGCAGGTTTCGGAAAAGCTTGTCGGCAGAAAGCGAACCCAGGCCATGCGCGACCTGTTTGCCTCTTTCGGACTTCCCGAAGACGTGTTCCGTTATTTCTTCGGGACCTTGTACACCCGGGACGTTCTGACCCAGCGGGAACGGGAGCTGTGCGCGGTCGCGGCCCTTTGCGTGCTCGGCCGAGCCGAGCAACTCCGCACCCACATCATCGCGGCCTTGCGGGCCGGCGCGGCCCGAAAAGAAGTGGTAGAAGTCATCCTTCAGATGTCCACGTACGGGGGCATGCCAGTCACGATGGAAGGGCTGGCCCTTTGCCGCGAGATTTTCATGAAGTCCGATGCGGCGGGTCAAGGCGATCGAGCCGCAGGCTGAACAAAATACGGAAGGGAACTGTCCGCAGGAAGGCAAAAGGATCCTCTAGGGGGATCCCCTAGAACAAAAGGGGTTAGGCCGTGGGCACCTAACCCCTGCTTCGTGGAGCCGGCGGGCGGGATTGAACCGTCGACCTGCTGATTACGAATCAGCTGCTCTACCGCTGAGCTACGCCGGCACTCGTCTTTTTTTGGATACCACGATCGTCGAGGAAAGTAAACAAAAACGCTCCCGGTCGCCTTGCGAGCCGCACAGGCCGCCTTCGGCGCGGGGTCACCCGGTTCTGAAAGAGCGTCTTTGCTCCAAACGCGGCGTTTCGCCGGCCTCTTTCGCCAGCCCGACGGGAGTTGGGGCATTTTCGCTCCGGAGATCCGATCCACAGGGAGCGACCCGGAATGCGTCCACGACTCCCGGCTAGAGTTTCAGCCGGAGATGCTGCCGGCCACGATGAGTCCGAAGACCATGGAGAACAGGGCGAAGCTTTCGGTGATGCCGACTGCGGCGAAGCACTTTCCGAAGATCTCCGGCTTTTTCGAGGATGCCAGAATTCCCGTGGCCGCGACCTTGCCCTGGTAAATGGCAGAGACCATGATCCCCAGGCCGCAGAAGAAGCCGATGGCGAAAATGGCCAGGCCCGCTCCTGTGTTGACCTTCCCGAGAAGAACGAACATGAGCACGATGCCGTAAATCGTCTGAGAGGAGGGCGCGGCCGACATGCCGATGAATTTTCCGTGCCCTTCGTCCACTTTGGCCATCACGCCGTGGGAGGCCGCGCCCGCGATTCCGCATCCAATCGAGCTGCCCAGCGCCGAAAGACCGAGCGAACAAGCACATCCCGCGTATCCCAGAAGCGACCAAACGTCCATTTGTTTCCTCCTCTGCTTTCCTAACGTTCCGCGATCCTCTGGAAGGGCCTGAAGGGCAACCCGTCTCCTTCGAAGCACCACCTGTACCATTCCAGGAAATTCAGCCTGAGCCCGTGAATCACGCCGCCCATCATGGCCAAAAGGAAATTGATGGCGTGCCCCGCAAGCAGGACGAGTCCAGCAAAGATCGCCCCGACCAGGGGGATGCTCTCCATGATGCGGCCGCCGAGCATGTTGAAGGTTTGCGCCATGTAGACCGTGGCGATTCCCAGGGCGAAGAGCCTCAGATAGGACAGAATGTCGCCGAAGATCTGCACGATGCCGATGAGTCCCTGCAACCCCTCGGCGATCCGGGTCAGAGGGCTCCTGCTCGTCGATGAAAAGAGAAACACGATCGCCAGGCCCGCGATGAGCCCGTAGAGGGCGACGGGGTTCTCGGCGCCCTTCCCCATGCGGCTCTGAACCAGGAAGTAGCCGGCCCAGATCACCACGATCCAGCCCAGGCAGCTCCAGTTCCGGCTCAACCGAAACTTGATGAGCTGGGAAAGGGAAATGTGAGCCATGCCGATGAGGATTGAAAGGATCATCACCTGGTTTTGGCCTTCCTTGGTCGTCATGTCGAACAGGCACACCCGGAGCAGGGGGCTTTGGGGATTCAACTTCACGCCGAAATAGCTCGCCGTGATCACGCCGAAGGCAATGACCGAAGCGCTCAGCACGTACAGAAGCCGGAAGAACCGAACCGCAAAGGGCGATCGGCTCGGAAACCTTCTGCGGAGCCACATCGTCAGGCCGAGCAGCACAAGCCCATAGCCGGCGTCGCCCACGATCATGCCGAAAAAGACCGCAAAACAATACAGAACGAACGGGCTCGGGTCGAAGTCGTTGTAGCTCGGGTAACTGTATACTTTGACCAGATCCTCGCCCGAGTCAAAGGCCGGCGGGTTTTGGAGCAGCACGGGAACGCGCTCTTCCGGCCTCGGGTCCTCCACATAGTGATACAAGAGGAAAGAGGAGCCGATCCGTCCGAGGAGTTCGTCCGCCGGCACGGGCGACCAGCACTGGACGACGAACAGCCGGTTGTCGAGCTCCCGGCGCGCGTTGAGCACGGCGCGCCGGTACTCGAGCAGATCCGTGAGCTCCGCCTCGGCCTTCTCGAGGGCCTCGAGATGCTCAGCCAGGGCGGCATACTCCTTTTCGATCTCCTCGAGCTTGGCCTGTTTGTATGAGATCTCGAGGTCGATCGCGGCGGCGCTCCGCGCGGGCGGGCGTTCGGGCGCCACGCCCAGATCCACGGGCTCCGAAGAAAAGGTCACGAAGCAGACCTCGGCAGCCGACTCCCGGGTCACCTGGTGAAAAATCTCCCCCAGGGGCAAGGATTCGAAGATCTTGCGCGGGACCCGGTAGAACTGCACGTGCAGCCCCTTGTTCCGAAGGACCTCGAGATCCTCTGCGTTGAAATCCCCCCAGGGCTCCGCCGCCACGCGCTCCTTCTTGAGAGCACCGATCTCGCTGACCAGACGCGCTTCGACATGGCCCAGCTCCTCGCGGCGCGAGCAGATCTGCCGGGCGTCGAGTTTCTTCTCCGGTTTTCCCTTCTGTCCTTTCTTGGCCAGGAACTTTCGGGCCTCGGCGACACGCTGCAGTTCGCGGGCAAGGTCCTGGGCCTCGACGGCCTCCCGGGAGTGGATGAGGTGCGTGCCCCCGACCTGCTGAAGCCGCTCAAGGAAGCGCTCCTTTTCGGCCTCCAGGCCCACGAACGTGATTTTTCGCATCGGCGTGATCACGTCAGACGGCCTCCCTCTGCTCGATCTTGGCCTTGGCCAACTTCGCCCGCCCCACCGCGGCTGTCTCCTGATCGCCCAGAAAGATCCGGATCTTGCGGATGTTCTCCTTGAGCTCCGGAATGAGCTTTTTTTCGAAGAGGTTGCACCGCTGGGTCGTGGTCCGCAATTCTTCCCGGATGAGGGCTTCTTTTTCCCGGAGGATGCGCAATTCCTCGCGGAGCGACAGGATGTGCTGCAGGGCTTCCACGGCCCGGTCGAGCCAGCTCGGCGTGGCAAACAGCGAGTAGGGGCTCGGCTGGAAGACGACGCCGCGAAACTCGGGCACCTCCACACCGGCGATGTTGTCGGTTGCGGTCTCGACGCGATCGATCTGCAGAAAGTCCTCGAGGTCCACGGAGGTGTCCGAAAGCAGAAACGACCAGGGACGGACGGCCGCGGCCGCCGCGGCAATCTCTTCCTGCTTGGCCGAGATCACGGGCTCGAGCTGCCGCAGAACGATCTGCAACTGCATTTTCTTGAGCTGCAGGATGGGCAGAAACCTCTCGTACTTGGCCAGCGAGTCCCGCTGGGCCTTCAGAGCCGTCTTGTTGTATTTGACCTTCTCGCCCGCCATGGCGCCTCCGGCCTCCCCCTCAGGCGGCTTCCTTGGTTGCCGCGGGAGCTCCCCTTGCGGGCCAGTATTTCCGGATCAGGTGATCCTTGAGCCCGGTCTGGACGGGCTCGAAGTGTCGGCCCAGGATCTCCCAGCACAGATCCAGCGCTTTTTCGATCGGGATGTTCACGTTCAGGTCCATCAGCTCCCGCTCGAAGTCCGCGCCGTAAGCCAGGAGCACCTCGTCCCACTTCGACAGCTTGAAGCCCATGGCGATCTTGTTCCGGGACTCCCTGCAGTCCGCGTAGAGTCGGATCATGGTGTTCATGATGTCGTTGTGGTCCTCCCGGGTCGCCTTGGACACCACGTTCTGCTTGAGCCGGCTCAGGGACCCGAAGGGATCGATGACGCCGTTGTGGAGGTAGAACTGCCCTTCGGTGATGTACCCCGTGTTGTCCGGAATCGGGTGCGTGACGTCGTCCCCAGGCATCGTGGTCACGGCCAGGATCGTGATGTCCCCGAGCCCTTCGATGTCCACGGCCTTCTCATAGCGAGCCGCGAGCTGGGAGTACAGGTCGCCCGGGTACCCCCGGTTGCTCGGAATCTGCTCCATGGAGATCGAGATCTCCTTCAGGGAGTCCGCGAAATTCGTCATGTCCGTCAGCAGCACGAGCACCCGCCGGCCCGCCTCCGCGAAGCGCTCGGCCACGGCCAGGGCCATGTCCGGCACCAGAAGGCACTCCACCACAGGGTCCGAGGCCAGGTGGATGAACATGATGACCCGGTTCATCACCCCGCTTTCCTCGAAGGTGCGCTTGAAGAAGATGAAGTCGTCGAACTTGAGGCCCATGCCGCCCAGGATGATGATGTCCGCCTCGGCCTGCATGCCCACCCGGGCCAAGAGCTGATTGTACGGCTCGCCCGGAATCGAGAAGATCGGCAGCTTCTGGCTCACGACCAGGCTGTTGAAGACGTCGATCATGGGAATGTTCGTCCGGATCATCTGCTTCGGAATGATCCGGTTGGCCGGATTGAAGGAGGGGCCTCCAATGGGGATTTCCTCTTCCACCGGCTCCGGCCCGCCGTCGATGGGAACACCGCTTCCGTTGAAGATCCGGCCCAGCATGGAGGGGCCGTATCGGACCTGCATGGGATGGCCCAGGAACCGCACCCTGTCCTCCGTGGACAGCCCCTTTGTGCCTCCGAAGACCTGCAGCGTGACAAGGTTGCCGGACACCCGGATGACCTGTCCCAGGGTCTTGCGGCCCGCCGACTCGATCACGGCCAGATCGCCCAGCCCCACGCCCTCAGCCTCCAGGGAGGCGATGTTGCCGGTGATTTCCTTGATCCTGGTGATGATCTCTCTCACGGCTTCAGCTCTCCAGAAACGCGTTGATCTCGCCTTCGTACCGTTTGAAATCTTCGCTCGCCCACTCAGAGGAATTCCAGTTCTTGAACAAAGCCGTCAGCCGGAAGAACAAGTTCCGGGCGTCGTCCTTGTCCCGAGCCTCGATGTTCTTCTTGAGCACCGCAAAGACTTTGCGGAAAACGTAGACCTGCCGCTCCATGGTGTTGGCGGCGTCCACCTTGTCGAAGGCGTTCTGCTGAAGGTAGACGGCATCCAGGAATTCGGCCTTGAGGTAGATGAGGAAGTCCGCAAGGGAGGTCCCTTCTTCCCCCACCACATCCATGCGCTTCTTGACCTCGTTGCCTTCGAAAATCAGGCGCTGAGCTTCCTTGACCATGGAAACCCATTTGGGGTCGATCTCGTCCAGGGTCTCCCGCATCTGGTCGTTGTACTTGGACCACGAGATGAGAGGATCGATCGCCGGGAACCGCCTGGCGTTGGACCGCGCCCAGGTGAGACCCAAGAAGGCGCCCACAACGGCGAGTGTGCCCTGGGTGACCGGCTCCTCGAAGTTGCCGCCCGCCGGAGAAACCGTCCCGATGATGCTCACCGAGCCCTCCGACCCGTCCTCAAGGCGAACCTTGCCGGCCCGTTCGTAGAACTCGGCGATACGGGACTGCAAGTACGCCGGGAAGGCCTCGTCGCCCGGGATCTCCTCCAGGCGCCCGCTCATCTCCCGCAGGGCCTGCGCCCATCGAGAGGTCGAGTCGGCCAGCATGAGCACGTTCAAGCCCATCTGCCGGTAGTACTCGCCCAGCGTCACCGCTGTGTAGATCGAGGCCTCTCGAGCCGCCACCGGCATGGAGGAAGTGTTGCAGATGATGATCGTGCGGTCCATCAGGGTCTTGCCCGTGTAAGGATCGATGAGATGGGGGAATTCCCGCAGGGTCTCCACGACCTCGCCCGCACGCTCCCCGCAGGCCGCCACGATGATGATGTCGACGTTGGCGTACCGGCTGATCAACTGCTGCAGAACGGTCTTGCCCGACCCGAAGGGACCCGGGATGCACGCCGTCCCGCCCTTGGCCACGGGATAGAACGTATCGATGATGCGGCAGCCGGTGACGAGAGGCTCCACGGGGAGCAGGCGCTCCCGGTACTTGCGCAGAGGGATCTTGATGGGCCACTCCTGGACCATGGTGAGGTCATGGGCCTTGCCCGTCTCGTCCACGACCTCGGCCACGACCTGATCCACCGTGTACGAGCCCGGCGGCGCAACCTTTCGGACCTCGGCCGTGCCCACGAAAGAGAAGGGAACGAAGATCTTGTGCGTGAAGATTCCCTCCGGCACCGTCCCCAGCACGCTGCCCGCTTCCACCCGGTCGCCCACCTTGGCAATGGGCGTAAACTCCCACTTCACGGATCGGTCGAGGCCGTCCAGATACACGCCCCGTTTCAGGAACAGGCCGCACTTCTTGGCAAGCTCGGGCAGAGGATTCTGAAGTCCGTCATAGATCTGCCGGAGGAGTCCGGGCCCCAGTTCGACGACCAGAAGATTGCCGGTGAATTCCACGGAATCTCCGACCCGGATGCCCCGCGTGTCCTCGAACACCTGCATGTCGCACAACTGCCCGCGCACACGGATCACCTCGCTCTTGAGCCGGCGATCGCCCGTGATCACGTAAGCCACCTCGTTCTGGCGCACGTTGCTTTCGAAGGAGGCGGTGATCATGTTCCCATATCCCGCCACAACCTTGCCCATGACAGCCATATCAGAGTTCCTCCAGTTTCCGCACGATTTCCATCCCCCTTTCCGCGCTGAGGGCAAGCCGCCTTTCCAGAAGATCGAGCCGGAGCACGTAGGAGAGGACCACATCGAAGGTGAAGTCCTCGGCCTCGACCCTCTCTTCGAGATAGTCCCAGAGGATCTGGTCCCGGAGGTCCTCAAAAACCTGGGGATCCGAGGCCTCCACGAGACGCTCGATCCAGGAGAAATCCTTCCCGAGGCCGAAATCCTCGGCGCTGCTCTTGCCGAGCGCTTCCACGACATCCCCCTCGCCCACGAGGTGGTCTGAAGGGGGAAGGCCGCGCCTGCGGGCCCTCAAAGCGGCAACAATGTTTCGGAGGTCCCTCTCGAATTGGAAGTACTCCCGAAGCAGGCGGCTCGACGTGTTCGCAAGGACGTAATCGTAGTAAAGGCCGTAAAGGCGATCCGTCTCAGCCGGGCCGAAAGGCCGCCCGGCCACGGACTCGAGAAACTCTGCAATGGGCTCCGAAACTTCCTTGGGCGCCCTCACCTGCTCCCGCCAGAATTCCTCGCCGTACAGGGTGTGCTCGACCGACCGAGCCTTGCCTCTCAGGAGGCCTTCCAGCAGGAACATGTCTCTTCCCAGGAGCAAAAGCTCCACCTCGCGCCAGTCCGATTCCGCGATCTGGTTGCGTTCCTCCAAGAAGTCGCGGAACCCGAATCTGACCTTTCGATCGTCCCGACGGATTTCGGGCAGAAAGGAAACCAGAAAATAGTACTTCATTTCGTTCCCGTGTTCCCAAGCTGGATGTCCTGGAACAGTTTCCGGAACCGGGGGGCGAGATAACGGAGGAAAAGGGCCAAGAACGCTTCATCCGTGAAATCGAGGCGCACCTTGCCGTCCGCCGGACTGAGCAGGAAGCCGAAGGGGACGCCCTCGCTCGAGAGCGAGACGCCGGTCGGCCTCTCGCCTCCCGCCTCCGCCCGCACCAGGTCGGCGACGAAATCCTCAAGCTTTTCCCTCTGATCCGGCGGCACGGCGACGAGCCACTCGGATCCACCCCGACTCCGTGCGAACTCGGTCACGGCGATGCGAATGAGTTCCCGGAGAAACTCCGTCTGCTCCAGAGCGCTGCGGATGCCTTTCTTCAAGGGAAGCACAAGGAACCGATCCTCGATGACTCGTTTCAAGTTCGTCATGAACTGGGAGGCCGCGATCTCCATGGAAGACTGGAGCTGCCGCATCCGGTTCTCGGCTTCTCGCTCGGCCTGCTCGAGGATTCCGGACGCCGTGGCCTTGGCGCTGGACACGATCGTCTCCGCCTCTCTCTTGGCCTCCTCTATGATCCTGCGGGAGGTCTCCTCGCCGCTCTCGACGGCCTGCTTCTTCAAGGTTTCAATGAGCTGCTGAAGCTTCTGGTCCTTCATGCTCCTGGCTCCTTAGTCCTCTCTTGGAGACAACCCGCGGATCCGGATGGGTTCCGCTCGCAAGCCTTCCCAGGCACACGCGGTAAGGAAGAACCCGAGCGCCAGCGAGAATAAGGCGGGTCACAAAAGGAATCTCCTCGCCGGCGTATGACCCGCACAGGATAAACTCCCTCTTTTTCTTTGTCAATATAACGGCCATAACGCCAGCGTTTGATCCCTTTGCCCGCCAGTGCTATTCTTACATAAAAAAGAGTCTTCAATGGGCCAAGCCCATCCCTTCCGTATCGCGTCTCGGCCTCCAGGGATCCATGGAGCGAGGCCGCCAAGGCTTTTCCCCGATGCTCTCGCACAACTTCCAGCTTCGTCCGGTTCGTCGGACGCCCCCAGTCCCGGCCGAAGGGACGCGGCTTCCCATGTGCCGGCGCCCGAGTTTCCCCGGCGTTCTTGCCCTTCTGCTGGGCCTTTGGGTCGGCGCCGCCGGATGCGGCCTCTACCACGCCCGGAGTCCCGGTGAAAGAATCAGTTACGAGGAAAAGATCGGCAAGGAGTTCGCCCTGGAGGCCTCGAGCCAGCTCCGCCTCATGGACGAGCCGGAGATCCTGGACTTCTCCAAGAGACTGGGAAAACGGCTCGCCTCCAACGTCTATGGATCGCCTTATACCTACAAGTTCTTCGTGGTCCGAAACCCCACGATGAACGCCTTCGCGGTGCCCGGCGGGTACGTCTACGTCTTCGCAGGGCTCCTGAGCACGGTTGAGACAGAGGACGAATTGGCTGCGGTTCTGGCCCACGAGATCAGCCACGTCGAGGGGAATCATTTCATCCGGGGCCAAAAGAAGCTCGACGCGGCCAACATCGCGGCCGCGGCAGCCATGATCCTGGCTGCGACCCTCGGCGGAGGACAGCAGGCAGCCGCAGTGGGCACCCTTGCCCAGGCGACTCAGATCACGACCGCCCTGCATTACAGTCGTGAGTTCGAACGCGAGGCCGACCGGGGGAGCATTTCTCTCTTGCGAGCTTCCGGGTTCGACACCAAAGGGATCCTCACGCTGTTTGAGCGGTTCCAGAGCCAGGCCCGTCTGAACGCCGCGGACCTGCCGCCGTACTTCTACACGCATCCCCTGCCCATGGAACGGCTTTACGAGGTCCGCTCCTGGATCGAGGCCACACCGTCGCCCGCGGCAAGGAAAGCTCCGATCCGGGGGTTCGACATCGCCAAGGCCACGGCCCGGCTCAGGATCGAGGAGCAGCAGGAGGTGCTCGCCTATCTGGAAGACGGCGCTGTCAAGCACCCCTCGGATGCCCGTGCCCAGTTTCTGCCGGGCTACGTGTATCTCAAGATCGGCAATCTCGCCCTGGCCCTCCCCTATCTCGAGAAAGCCCTCAACCTGGACCCCTCCCAGGCAGAACACGCCATGTACCTGGGCCGCGCCCACTGCCTCGCCGGAAGGCTCGA
>JGI24188J35168_1000451_pt1 | contig 23960 bp, 18 predicted proteins | sample YNPBryantNP2012_FD_35168 | JGI IMG/M metagenome (IMG submission 35168) | reverse complement strand
AACTTGGTCTAACCCATCTGACGCCAGACTAAAAACTAATATACGCCCTATTACCGGCGCTTTAGAGAAAATCAGTCAACTGCGTGGGGTAAGTTTTGATTGGATAAACCAAGATTTACACAAAGGCGATTCTACATCTGGCTTTTTAGCCCAAGAGATGGAAAAAGTGTTTCCAGATTGTGTAAACGAAGTAAATTCACCAGCTGGAGATAATGCAGATAGTAAACTGACCGGTGGTAAAATTAAAACTGTGGGTTTGAGTATGGGCTTCTTTGCCTCGATTGTGGAAGCTATCAAAGAGCAACAACAAACGATTGAGCAACAAACAGAGTTAATTGAGCAACAACAGCAAAAGCTGCAACAGCAAGAGCAGTGGATTGCGGGGCAACAAAAGATTATCGCCGAGCAGCAAGCCAAACTGGCTATGTTAGAGCAAAAATACAGTGAGTTAGAGTCTAAACTGAACAAATCGGGCTAATATTGCTTGGTTATAGCCCATAAGCGATTGGGATTTAGTTGGCCAGATTTAGTTTTAAACGTTATCAAGATGGTTTAGGCGTTTTCAACAAGTCACTTAGAGAGTATTTGGGAACGCTTAAATAATCTAAATTTTTAGTAGCGGTAGCCACAAACCAACTGGCTTGTTGGAGTATAGTTTGTAGTATTAACTTTTCTCGCTGGGAGTCTAATTCGTTAAAGACATCGTCTAGTAACCAAATGGTGTAGGGTTTGGCATTCAGTTGACTAGCCAAGTGCTTGCTAAATAAAACCAAGCTACGCATTTCTCCTCTAGACAGCAGATTAACGCAATCGGTGTGGTTACACCAAATTTTAAAGTCATCACGTTGGGCGCCATACAACAACTTTTCGGCAGCTAGTTCTTGGTTGGCTAGTTTAGCCCAGTCGGGTGGCTCCCAGATTGGATTAGTCAGACTGGACAGCGGTTGCCTGTGACCTGAGGGGCTAGTTATTTCCCAGTAAATTTGCCAATCGTTGTAGGAACGTTCCAGCCAAGTGTTCAACTTGGGCAAGTGGGTTTGCCAAAACCGAAAAAAGTTAGCTCGATAGTGCCACAACTTGACTGAATGTTCAAACAACAACTGACTGTAGGTGAGGTATAATGAGTAGTCGAGGGGTTGGTTGTCTTGTTGGCAATGTCTTAAAATAGCCAATTTTTGGGTTTGGGCTTGTTGTAGACGTTTAAGGTTATGGTTGTAGTCTGGTCCGTAAATTTGTCCTAGTAAGTTGTCAAGTACTCTCAACTTGTCAGACCGACTAAGAGTAAGCCAGTAGTTATCGGTAGGTAAATAGGTAAAAATTTGCAACTCTTTAGTAGAAACAGGTTGTTTGGCAAAATCCAGGTGTAACAACCCTGGTATTTCCCACTTGGTAGTTAGTCTATGATTGTTCGGACTGAGTTTGCCGTTCAAAAACCAAGCTTTGGGTTGGTTCAAAATTTGTAGGCCAAAATAGGTAGTATTTTGCTTTAAACAAAAGATAAATTTGGTTTCGGGAAAAGGCAGGCCAGTAAACAGGCTGTAAATTGCTGACAACAAACTGGTTTTGCCACTACCGTTACGATCCACAATTACTAAGGACTGAGCTGGTAAACAAAAGTTAGCTTGCTCAAAGCAACGCCAGTTGTGTAATTGTAGGATCATACTTAATTCTGACTTATTTTGGCAAAAATACACCCTGTCAACTGGGCACTAAGCTAATTGAGAACTGATTAAGCTTGTTAGCTATCTCAGGCTTATTAAAGGTCAATACTATAGCTTTTTAGCTAGTGTTAGTTGGCATTTGTTCATTTTCAACTAAAACCAGTTTTTTTACCTAGTTGATTAAAGTAAGATTTAGTAAATTTAATCTGAGTCAAACCTAACTAATAGTTTTTAGTTAGTTAGATTGGATCAAAGAGTTCTATTTTAAGCTACCCTTGAGATCATAATTTTTGGTCTTGAAAGATGGTTAAACAATCTTATTTTAACTAGTAATTGTTTGGCCACTTAGTTTGACTTTTTTAGAATTAGTTGGTTGAGATAGTCTAATTTTCTGGTTTTAAAATTGCCTTTTTAGCCGTGTTGGTTTTTCACTAAACCAGTGTTGATCCAAGTTAAATTAGTTATTTATGCTATCATCTCAAGAATTTAAGGAGCAACTGGAAGCCTGGCAAAGGCTCTGGCAACCAGAGAAGTTGGCCCAGTTACAAGCTGAAAAGGCTAGGTTAGAGGAATTAACTATGGTCCCCGGTTTTTGGGGCAATGTTCAACAAGCAGCTGAAATCAACCAACAAATAGCCGTTTTGAATAAACAAATTGACCAATGGCTAACCTATAAAAATGCTCTTGAGGACTGGCAAATTGCTTTTGAATTACAAGATGAAGAAGAATTTAACCGGTTATGGCAGGAGCTCCAACAATTGTCTAAAGAAATTGAGATTAGTCAATTTTTGAACGGTCAGTTTGACGGCCGCTCAGCTTTGTTAACTGTGTATGCTGGGGCTGGAGGAGTGGATGCGCAAGATTTTGCGGCCATGCTAGTGTCTATGTATCAGGCCTTTGCTAAAAAGCAAGGTTGGACTGGTGAGCTAGTTTATTTGTCGGTTGGTGAAGAAGGTGGGGTCAAAACAGCCACGTTAAAAATCGTTGGTCAGTTTGCTTTTGGTTTGCTTAAAGAAGAAGCTGGAGTTCATCGTTTGGTGCGCTTATCACCGTTTAACGCTGGTCATACTAGGGAAACTTCCTTTGCTATGGTTGAAGTGCTACCTGAAGGGTTGGAGGAGGAAGTAGAAATTGAATTAGACGAGAAAGATTTGCGTTGGGACTATTTTTTGTCGTCTGGAAAAGGTGGTCAAAGTGTGAACACTACCTATTCGGCTGTAAGGTTGGTTCACTTACCCACTGGTATCAGTGTCACTTGTCAAAACGAACGTAGTCAGCAGCAAAACAAATTGCAAGCCTTAAAATACCTTAAAAATAAGTTAGCAATTCTCAAACTTAAAGAGCAACAGCAATTGAAAGAGGAAATTCGGGGCGATTGGCAATNACCTGAATGGGGCAGTCAAATACGTAGTTATGTAATGCATCCCTACAAGTTGGTTAAGGATCACCGTAGTGGTTTTGAAACTCAAAATGTTGAAGATATTTTGGCTGGTGAGGGGTTATTGGACTTTATTTGGGCCATGAAAAAAGTTAAGAATAAAAACTAAAGAGAAGGTATATTTAAGACGATAATTGTTGTTAGGTTAAGCTACTAACAGTTTTTAAAGTAGNCTGGTTATAGGGGTCATTGCTGCCGACTATTAATTACAAAACTAACATTTTGTTGTCATGTTGTCTTAATCTAGACTATTTTTTAGCTATATAAATGCTACTTTTTGTCCTTGACTTTGCCTAGACTGAAGTCGTAATTGGGAAAAACTGAACGAAATAAGTTGATTAATGTAACTAATTCAGGGTGTTCACCCTCACTTCGCAACTCTGCCGTCTCTTCCGGAGTTGAATCTCTGGGGAAGAGTCTATTTAGAATTCGTATTTTATTTTCTTCAAGAAATTGCTTAATGTATTCCTGGTCCAAGTGATTTTCAAGAATGTTTGTTGTTGGTAATGTTTCCACCATTTCTGCAATCACTGCCTGTACAAATCGACTGTGTCCTTTAGTTTTCAGAACTGAGATAATATTTTCGGTAAGAGAACCTAAGATATCTGATGGTATCGTAGCAATTTGGTTTTGTTTTGCTTGTTGGGCCTGATCATTGCCTTTTGAAGTAGGAGTCTGGTTTGCAGTAGGGCCCCCAGATTTAGGAGCTTTAGTTTGTTTGATAATTGTTTTTACAAGACTTACGTGCCCAGTATTGGCATCAATTACTTGAATTTGTAAAGTTACAATATACAAACTACGTTCTTTTCTGTAGCGATAAATGAGTTCATATTGACCAGATTTTGGATCAAACAACAAAGTGTAGTGTGTATGGCTATATGGATCAAACCAAAACAAACATGGAAAACTTATTTCTAATTTTTCGTAGCTTATTCTCGAGTACCGTAAACTTACTGCTTTAGTTGGACTAAAAGCTGACAGTTTATCATCTTCACGTTCAATTACTTTAGGTAATNAGATAGGNAATGAATCCAAAAGATGTTCGTAATGTTTATATTCGTTTAGGATTTCCGCATTTTCAAAGTCATAATAAGGATAAGCTTCTTGTAAACACCGAATCCAAGCTTGTCCTTCCTTTGTGGCTGGGTCGATTTTTATAGGTGAACTATTGGTTTTGGAGTTAGGAGAGGGAAGGTATAGGACTTCATAGATTTTAGCAGTTTGGTTAAAGCTAACTATCACTTTTTCTTCATCTTTTTTATCGTTGGTTGTAGTATAGATAATTTCTATTATTCCCCATTTGGCTACTTCCGAAAAAGTTCTACGAATAACTAGGATTGGTTTTTTCCCAAATTTTACTTCAACCCAACTTGTTTGGAAAGATGATAGTTCTTTGGTATATTTTTGATAATTTGCTGGGCTACGTTCTGCTATTTGTGGTTTTGGCTGTATTGGTTGACGATTAAACTCTCTAGCATACATTGAGGTAAGTATGGCCAAAAAAGTAAGTTTAGTTAAGTTATTCCGTTTTTTTTAACACTTCCAAAAAAGCTTTTTGGGGAATTTCCACTTCACCAAACATTTTCATCCGTTTTTTACCTTTCTTTTGTTTTTCTAAAAGTTTCATGCGTCTGGTAATGTCGCCACCATACAATTTGGCTGTAACGTCTTTTCTTAGAGCCTTAATGGTTTCCCGAGCAATAACACGTGAGCCAATGGCAGCTTGAATGGCAATTTCAAATTGGTGTCTGGGAATTAGCTCTTTCAGTTTTTGACAGATTTGTCGGCCTTTAGCTTCAGCTTGGCTACGATCGGTGATGATGGCCAACGGATCGACTGGTTTTTTATTTACTAAAACTTCGATTTTAGTAAGGTTACCGGGTCGAAAACCAATAGTCTCGTAAGCCATAGTAGCGTAGCCTTTGGTGACGGACTTTAAGTCATCATAAAAATCCACAATCATCTCGGCTAGTGGCATTTCCGCCTGGATCTGTAACTGTCCGCTAGAAAGTTGGCTTAGATGACTGTAGCTACCCCGGCGCGAGGTAATTAGTTCAATAATTTTACCAATGTAGGTTTCTGGAGTAATAATTTCCAAACGTACCCAAGGTTCTTGAATTTCTTTAATTTTAGTTGGATCCGGTAAACTGGAAGGGTTGGTAATTGATAATACCTCTCCAGCAGTAGTAATCACTTGGTACTCCACAGAAGGAGTCGAGATAATTAAGTCTATGCCAAATTCGCGACTTAATCTTTCTTGAACGATATCCATATGTAGTAGTCCCAAAAAACCACAGCGAAATCCAAAACCCAGAGCGGGAATGTTTTCTGGTTCAAACACTAAAGCCGCATCATTTAGAGCAAGCTTACCCATCGACTCTTTGAGTTTGGGATAGTCGTCAGCGTCTACTGGAAAAATACTAGCAAAAACTTTCGGAGGAATTTCTTTGTATCCTGGTAAGGCTAGAGCTGGATTGAGCTCATGACTAATGGTATCACCTACCTTGACTTGGCTAATCTCCTTTAATCCAGTGACTACATAGCCAACTTCGCCATTAGTTAACCTTGGTGCACTCACTAAATCGGGTTTAAAGTAGCCAACCTCTTGGCAAATGGCTTTGGCTTTGGTGGCCAGGAAATAGATGTTGTCTCCAGCTTGCAACTGGCCAGCAAACAGGCGTACATAAGCAATCACTCCGCGGTGTTTATCAAAGTATGAGTCAAAAATCAAGGCTTGCAGCATATNGGTTTTATGCAACTAAGTAGGTTTTTGGTCAAGCTAGTTAAAATTTGGCAAAATAGGTTGAGATCGTTTAGATTCTGTTTCAGAAAAATCAATTTTAGCTAAGTTTGATTAGCTAAGAAATTACTACGCCTACGTTTTTGCAATTGTTCTCAGCAATNGAGTTTGTGTTAGATTACATAAAACGAGCGATCAAAACTAGCTTTTTTAGTCTGTAAACCCTAGTTGAGTGGTCAGGTTAGTTTATGACTAAGTTTAACGGTTTGCTGATCCTCCTTGAGGATATTTAGTANGTTAGCTTTAGTTAAGCTANTNGGTTTATAGTAAATTGGTAACAATTGGTTNTTNAGCCTTCTAATTAAGTAGAATTGNAAACTGACTAAAATTTTTGATCGTCATTTATCCGAATTTAACTGATTTTTAGAACTAACTTGNCTAATTTGCTTGNACGAAAAAAGGATGGGTGGTAGTGATTGATTTTGTAAAATTAAGTTTATTGAGTATTAAGATTTAGGCTAAAAGAAATTTCGGATTGACTGAAGTTACTTTTTTGCTTAAACTGTGGTCTACATTAAAAATGCCTGTTATGTTTAACGAAAATAAAACTTTTGTCATTTATACAGTTATCGGCATTGTGATTGGTGGAATTATTGGAAGCTTGGTGTCTTTGTGGTTAGGCAATTTTCAGTTGTGGGCTAGTTTGCTAGCTAGCATTGGAGCCTTGAGNGGAATTGCGTTTTTTTACTACCGAAAGTCTGGTAGCTAACGAGTTGCTTGAATTAGATTAGTTTGTGGTCAATGTGTTTAGGACTAGCTGGAAAAATATAAAGTTAGCTGTTAAGTCTTTACTTACTAAAGGGAAGTAGGTTGAGCTATAGCAACCTTTAGATTTAGTTTGATTATTTTTTAGAAACTAGTTGTCGAAATCTTGTAAATTAACAGATTACAAAGTTTATAGGTGGTTATTGTTGGACAGGAATTAGTTATTCAAGCCTTTCCTGAAAGAAAACCACGAGCTAACACCGCTTGAACTTTTGTTAGCAAGTTTAAAAGGCTAAGTTTAGTTTTTGATTAGCTGATACCACTGTTACTCTAAAGCTAAACAGTTTAACACGATAATATCAAGTTTAACATTCGTTTTTTAGCTTTGACTAAACCAGTAAACCTGGTTATTCTAAATATAGAAATATGANTGTAACTTCTAAATTATTCTCTCGTTTGTCAACTTGGAGCTTTGGTTTTCAAGTTTCAGAGCGGCGCGTGCTTATAAAAAACTGGTGGCAGCTATTGGTGGTTTTGAGTGCCTTATTCACTCTGGCTAGTTTAGTATTGTTTTGGAATCAATCGCAAGCTGGTTATTATCAGCATGAATTTAGATTGATAGACCAAGCCAAAGCAGCTTTGTATCATTTTTATTCTCAAGAAATTCCTGATTTAGACCCTCAATTTGCTTTTATAAATTGGCCTGTGGCGGCCAATGTTTGCCAAGTTAAGCTAGACGCAAACTCGGTTTCGGAGGCACAACTAAAACAACAGCTAATGGCTATAGCCCAATTGGAGCAAAAATTAGCCCAAATTGAAAGTCAGTTTTTACCCAAAACTATTGCTCTGAAAAACCAAAGCGGGTTAGGAGCATTAATTCAGGAGTTAAATTCCCTATTGGTAAATCGCAAAATTTTCTACGAGAAAAAATATTTACTGGATGGACATAGATTAAATTTGTTCCAACAAATGCAAAAGTTATGCACTTCTACTAGCTCAGAGTTAACTAGAGACAATTTGCAAACCATGTTAGCTACAACCGAGCAAATACTGAAACTTGAAGGAGTTAACACTGGAGCTATCAATCAGTTGAGAACCAATTTACAAAAACTATTTGCAGATCTGCCGTCAGATACAACTCAAATTCGCCAGTTAGCTCAGACTAACTTCTACCAAACTGAATCTTGGGACAGTTTTGTTCAGCCTTACAATCAGGCTAAACAGCAAGTGTTAAACACCTTTTCAGCTTTGGAAAATTGGCAAGTCAACTTCGCTGCCAAGTATCCCGAGTTGCGTCAGAATTTAGTTTTGATTAAAGAGTTTAGTTATGTATCCAAACAATAACAATTTTCCTCCACAAACGAACAACAGAGCAACTGGTTTTGCCCAAACTGGAGCGTCAGTGCCACCAGGTAGTTATCCTGTTAATAGACCTAATTTTGGCCCCGGATATCCTATAGCTAGACCAGGTGCTACTGGTTATGCTCCAACTGCTAGGCCCACGCTACCTCAGGTACGACCCAACTTAAGACCAGTCAACCAAGTTGGTAACCAAATTCCAAACTTGCAAATTAACCAGAATAGTCCAGAATATTTACGCACTTTAACAGCAGACCAACTAAGGCGAGAAGTGATTGAAACGGAGTTGGAGATTCAAAAAACTTTACTTGAATCTGAGCGAGCGTATCGTAAAAATGTGTCTACAGTTCTAGATTTGATTGCTCCTAGTGCTATTGATGTTACTACAACTCATTTGTTAATTGGTACCAAATATGCCCGTAGTTTTTTTGTTTTGGTGTTTCCTAGAATTATTGTCAGTGGTTGGTTGGAAGGAATTATTAATTCCGATATTCCTTTAGATTTGGCTATTTACATTTATCCAGAGGATTCTGGTGAGGTAATGAAAGAATTAAGAAAAAAACTAGCTAAAGTACAAGCGGCTATTCAAATTAACCAAGAAAGAGGTGCAGCCCGCGATCCAGCTTTGGAGACGGCTTATCAGGACATCGAAAACTTGCGTGACATGATTCAACAAGCTAGAGAAAAATTCTTTCGGGTTGGTATTTACGTAACTGTTTACGCAGATGACTTAGAAGAGCTGGAAAGGTATAGCCAAGTGGTAGAAGGAGTATTGAGCCGTCAAAACATAATTATGAAACGAGCCGCTTTACAAATGGATGATGGGTTTAATTCTTGCTTACCAATCATGAAAGATGATTTGGTGGTGACCAACAACTTAAATACTAGTCCGTTGTCAGCTTGTTTTCCGTTTGTATCTTCAGATTTGTCTTCTGACAGTGGGATTTTGTATGGTATTAACCGACACAATACCTCGCTCATTATTTTTGACCGTTTTCAATTAGAAAATGCCAATTGTTTGGTACTAGCTACTTCTGGAGCTGGTAAAAGTTATGCAGTAAAGTTAGAAATTCTTCGAAGTTTAATGTTGGGAGTTTCGGTGATTGTNATTGACCCCGAGCAAGAATACAAAGATCTAGCCGAGACCGTTGGAGGCACTTATGTCAACATGAGTTTAAATTCACCCAACCGAATTAATCCTTTTGATTTACCTAAACCTTTACCTGGTGAAAGTAAAGCCGATATTTTNCGTTCAGCGATTATTGATTTAATCGGCTTATTGAAGTTGATGTTAGGAGGTGAATTAACTCCAGCCGAGGTTTCCATTTTAGAACAAGCCATTCAACAGTGTTACGCCAAACGAGACATTACTCCCAACGCTGATTTTAACAATATTGTCCCGCCAACTATGGGTGATTTAGCCGAAATTCTTAGTGGAATCGTGGGAGCAGAAAATATCTTGCAACGTCTCTATCGTTACACAGAAGGNACCTTTGCTGGTTTGTTTAACCAACGCACCAATATCAATATCAACAACAACTTTGTAGTTTTTAATTTAAGGGATTTACAAGAAGATCTGAGGCCAATTGCCATGTATATTTTATTAAAATACACTTGGAATGAGGTGCGATCTGAGTTAAAAAAGAGATATTTGGTAGTAGACGAAGCTTGGTTTATGATGCAACACGAAGATTCGGCTAAGTTTTTGTTAGGTTTGGTAAAAAGAGCCAGAAAATACTGGCTGGGAGTAACCACCATTACTCAAGATGTGGGAGACTTTTTCAACTCTCCTTATGGAAGACCAATTGTGAATAACTCAGCTATGAAAATTTTGCTTAAACAAGCTCCTTCGGCTATAGAAACTTTGGCTGATGTATTTAATCTGACTAAAGGAGAAATGCAAGTCTTGCTGCAATCAGGAGTAGGGCAAGGTATTTTCTTTGCTGGTAGTAGGCACGTAGCAATCGACATTGTTTCCTTTCCTACTGAACACCAGATTATTACTACCAACCCAGAGGAAGTTCTGAAAAGACAAAAGCAAAAACAAGCTTCTCTCGACAATTAAGCCATTTGTCTTAACTTGGCTATGCGATCCGCTACTGGTGGGTGAGTGCTAAACCAACTTTCCACCATTTCTCCAAAATTTTGTTTTGGTTCTATAATGTAAAGATGGTTCATAGCGGTTGAATAACTGGCGGCTGGTACTGGGTAGTTACTAATTTTTTGTAAAGCACCAATTAGCCCTTGAGGGTAACGAGTTAGCACAACAGCTGTAGCGTCAGCTAAATATTCTCGAGAACGAGAAACAGCGAGTTGAATTAGCAAAGATATAATCGGAGCTAAAACCAAGAATAAAATGTATAGAATTAGCAAGATTGGACTTTTTTTAGCTGCTTCTTTATCTTCTCCACCAAATGAAGCCAGTCTAGCGCCTATATCAGCAATAAAAGCTACTAAACTAGACAACACCATGGTTACCGTCATCACCAAAGTATCATGGTTTTTGATATGAGCAATTTCGTGAGCAATAACTCCTTCTAACTCGTTTTTGTTTAAAATTTTTAAAATTCCTTGGTTCAAACAGATGGAAGCGTGTTCTGGATCGCGGCCACAAGCAAAAGCGTTAGCTGAGGGGTCTGGGCTGATGTAAATTTTTGGTTTAGGAATACCGGCAATTTTAGCCAGATTTTCTACTAAAACGTGAATTTGAGAGTATTTCGTCGGGTCAGCTGGTTCAGCCTGAGCAAACATTAAAGCAAATTTATCACCAAAAAAGTAACCAATTAAACTTTGACCCAAAGATAAACCTAAGCCGACAATAGCTAGCCAATAACTGTCGTAAAACCAACCTAAAAGGTAGAATCCAGAGGTAACTAAAGCAACAAAGAAAAAAATTAAAATCCAGGTTTTTCTGACGTTTTGGTATTGGACTGAGTAGGCAGAGTGCATAAGTTTTATGCAAAAAATTCGTTAACCACTTTAAGAAAGCAAAACCTCAAATTTGTCAACTATTAACTTAGCTTGCTAAAAAGTTAGCTGTTGTGCTTCTGTTTTATACCTTAAAATAACACTCAAGAATATAAATACTTCTTGTTTTTTCCAAGAAGAGCTGACAAAATCTATCCAAACATAGAACTAATAAAACCAGATAGTTTGACTTAATAAGTCAACACTTGATTGCTACTTTAAAAACCCGATATTTTTTTAAGAAGCCAACATTGCTGAGTTCGTGTGTTTGGTTGTAGCTTGCTGGTTTTTTTATTTAATTTGCTCAGTTAAACTGAATACATGCAGATGTTGTTGACAGCTAGGAATTGTTTTTTCAGTGTGATCGCTGGCTCGTTTTTGATGAAGACTTGTAAGCCTTGATCTACTAAATTGAGTTGTTAAATTTGATTGTCGTTGGTTAATTGGGCTACTGCATAATAAGTGCAGTTAGTTTAGTGAACTCTGAGTTCAGTTAGTTGAAGAATGTTTTTGAAACAGCAAAAATCTGACTAATTCCTCAACAAATTCTGGCTTGTAAGACTTAAAGTTGGTGTTTTTGGTTTTGCTTTCCTACACAACACAATTGACAATTCTGAAGATTTCTTTGAAAACTGAGGTATTATTTATTTTGTGTTTGTATGCTTCGGGTTACTAAGATTTCTGGCCCTCTAGTAACAGCTGAAATTGATCCAGCTAGTAGTCGCTTTCCTAAACTTTTAGAAACAGTTTACGTAGGCCATAAACGGTTGCTTGGTGAAATTATCAAAATTTTGGATAACGAGTGTAAAATTCAGGTTTATGAAGACACTACTGGTCTGCAAGTAGGAGAACCAGTGGAACTAAAAGGTGAACTGCTTAGTGTAGAATTAGGTCCGGGTTTGTTAGGTTCCATTTTTGACGGAATCCAAAGGCCACTCAAAACTATTGACGAAATCACTCCGATTTTTATTGGGGGTGGTATTCATTTACCAGCGTTAGATCGGACTAAAAAGTGGTTTTTCGAGGCTACGGCTAGAGTAGGAGATCTAATTGAGCCAGGTGTACAAATTGGTCGAGTTATGGAAACTGAATTGTTGGAGCACAAAATTTTAGTGCCCACTGGCGTGGTTGGTAGATTAGTGGCTATTGAATCTGGTGACTTTACGGTTGACCAGGTAGTAGCAAAAGTAGAGATGACGGATGGATCTGTGTATGAGTTGACTATGATGCAAAAATGGCCGGTTAAAATACCCAGGCCAGTACGTACTAAACTTTCTCCTAAAAAAATTTTTAAAACTGGTCAAAGGGTAGTAGATGCGATTTTTCCAATTATGTTAGGTGCCCCAGTATGTACACCCGGACCTTTTGGAGCTGGTAAGACTTTTACTCAACAACAATTCGCTAAGTGGAGTGACGCCCAGATTGTAGTTTACGTTGGTTGTGGCGAACGGGGTAACGAAATGACTGAAATGGTTAAGCTTTTTCCTGAATTAAGCGATCCCCGCACAGGTCGGCCAGTTATGGAACGTACAGTGTTGATTGCCAACACTTCCAATATGCCTATTGCCGCTAGGGAAGCCAGTATTTACACTGGTATGACTATTGCTGAGTATTTTCGAGATATGGGTTATGATGTAGTGTTGATGGCTGATTCTACGAGTCGTTGGGCCGAGGCCATGCGAGAAATTTCTTCCCGTTTAGGAGAAATGCCTTCAGAAGAGGGTTATCCTGCTTATTTATCCAGTAGAATAGCTGCTTTTTACGAACGAGCTGGAGTTGTCCAAACCTTAAATGGAGTAGAAGGTTCGGTGACTGCTATTGGTACGGTTTCTCCACCTGGAGGTGATTTTTCCGAACCGGTAACTCAAGCTAGTCTAAAGAGCACTCAAGTATTCTTGGCTCTAGATGAAAAATTAGCTTCTAGAAGGCACTATCCAGCAATTAATTGGCAAACTAGTTATAGTTTATACGAAGAACAGTTTAACGAGTTAATAGTTGTAGATGACTTGGGGAAGCAGTTTGTAGAAGACCGTATTTTGGCTAAAAAAATTCTGAGCAAGGAAGACGAGCTTTTAGAAATGGTTAAACTGGTAGGTATTGACGGATTAGATAACAACGATCGTTTAATTTTAGAAACAGCTAGGTCTTTAAGAGAAGACTACTTACAACAAAACGGTTTTGATCCGGTGGATACTTATTGTTCTTTCGAGAAAAATCAGGCTATGTTAAGAGTGATTATAGGTTTACATCGAGCTTTAGAAAAAGCGATTGCCGATAACCCTGATCACGAAAATCAGGTGGCTAACTTTTTCACTCCGGAAGTGCGCAATAAATTGGCTAACTTAAAATATAGGAAAACAGTTAGCGAAATAAATACAGATGGCGACGAATTAATTCAGAAATGCTTGGCTATTAGGCAAGAGTAAGTCACTGCATAGTATTTACTGACTGGCTGACAGTGTTTAGTTTTTTAGTATGGTTTTTTTGAAAAGTCAATTATTTAGGTGCTGTTTTTGAGGTCGTAAGTGGTTAGTAACCTTAATTAGTCTTCAGCAAATTGAACAACTAAGTTGCCTCCTTTGGGCAGTTTTCGATTTTCTAAATTTAGGACAATTACCAGTGTGCCAAGAGTTTGGTTATTTTTGATCTTTTGTAAGAGGTTGTTTTAGTAAGATTATGCAAAATTTGGATCCATTTATTGGTTTAATTAACAGTTTGAACAACGCAAAATCCGATTCCTTCAAATTTCTTGAACTTGCAAAGAGTTAATTTTGCGACTGAAGTTAATGTTTTGCTGTAACTAAATTAGCTAGGTCAAGGCATTTTTTAGCTAAATTGTAAAACCAATTAACTGACATTATTTTTTGATTTTTGGTGTTTCTGAAATCAATTTGGAGCAATTTTTCAGGTTGACAAAGTGTTCGTTTCCCAGTTACTAGTTAAATAACTAAATTTAATTTATGTTAACTCCTAACGAAATTGTTGTACAAAACTTGCAACCGCCTAAGGTTTGGCAATTTTTTGCTCAATTGAGCAATTTACCCAGACTTTCTGGTCAGGAGCAACTAGTAAGAAATTGGTTAATAGCTTTTGCCAAACAGAAAAATTTGGCTTATAAGCAAGATGCTTACGGTAATTTGGTGATCTACAAACCAGCACAACACAGTTCTAGCTCAAAAACAATTTGTTTACAAGCCCATATGGACATGGTTCCAGCCAAAGAANCNACCAGTAACCATGATTTTACAAAGGATCCTATTCAACTGGTGTTACAAGATGATTGGTTGACCGCTAATCAGACCACCTTAGGAGCCGATAATGGTATTGGCTTATCCATTATTTTGGCTATTTTAGACGATTTAGAAATCGCTCATCCAAAATTACAAGCTTTATTTACTGTGGAAGAAGAGTCAGGATTGGGAGGAGTAAATCATTTAGATGCTGCTTTACTAAACCCGGATTACATCATTAACACAGATTATGATGTACCCAACCAGGAGGTCGGAGTTGTTTGTGTAGGTAGTGCTGGGGGTAGATCCCTGGAAAGTATAATCACCTTTCCTACAACCGAGTTACAAGCATCAGAAGTCGTTTATCAGTTAGATTTAAGTGGTTTACCTGGTGGACACAGCGGAGTAGACATTCACAAAAACTTACCTAACGCCAGTCAATTGTTGGCTAGTTTGTTGTTAGATTTAGCTGTTGACACGAAATTTAAGTTAGTTTTTTGGCAAAGTGGTTCGGCTGACAACGCCATTCCAGCTGCTGGTCAAGTTAAGCTGGCTACAACAGACCTTGAAGTAGAATCAAAACTAGAGAAAATTCTGTTAAAGTACTTAGAGATTTATCGTTCTGGCTATCCTAGTTTAACTATTACCTGTAAAAAATTAGACGTTTTTCCAGAAACTGGATTCCTGGCTTTAGATTTTGTAAATACTATCAAAGTATTAAGACTAATTACNGTAATTCCTTCTGGAGTCATCGCTATGAGCCAAGAAGTAAGTGGTTTAGTGCAGACTTCCAATAATTTAGGAATTGTGGAAACCCAAGTGGACAATAAGACTTTTAACCTACGTTTAGTCATGATGGCTAGGTCAGATAATAATTGGGAGTTGCAAGCTACAGTGTTAAGACTAATTAATCTGTTATGTTTATTCTCAGGGGTTCACTTAGCAGTTGCAACAGATTTAGAACAAGCTCAAACTTTGAGCTGGGACAATTTGCTTATTAAACTTTCTGACAGAGTTGAAGGTTGGCAAGCCAATCCAAACTCTCGTTTGGCTAAACTTTGGCAAGAAGTGTTTACTTCTCAAACTAACAAGCCAGTGATTGTGGAAGCTGTACACGCCGGTTTAGAATGCGGTAAATTGGCTAGCTTTTTCCCTAATGCCGAAGTCATTTCTGTTGGTCCAGAAGTTAAGCATTTACATTCTACTAATGAGAAAGTGAGAGTTAGCAGTGTAGCTGAGTTTTATTCGGTGCTGGTAAGTTTATTGTCTAAAATTTAGCAATTGATTTTTTCAAAAAAATTCTTTTAACAGAAAGTTAATTTAAATGTATTTCTGAATTTAACCAATCACAAAATAACAGTTCCCAGAAAATACAAAATTTTTTCTAAATTAATAACTACTATTTCCGAATCCCTTTTAGTGTTAGTCTTAGTTTTATTATTAATTAACTATTTCATTCCAAAAACAACTCCTGAGAAAGACCGAGATATTGTTAATAATTCCACAGATACAAACACTACACAAACATTGGAGGATGATAAAATCATCATGGTAGAAAAAGATGATCAAAATTATGGAGTAAGTTTTGTACATCCCGCAGATTTTGAGTGGGTAGAAATGTCTACTGGTGGTAGTCTTCTGAGAAGAAAGAGGTCGGAAATACCTAATACCGGTGAGTTGGGTGACGGTGTACTTGTTAAGTACAAAACTGTTGATCCTAGCTTGTCTTTGTTAGACATTGCTAAACGAGAGTTTGCCGAAAGCTTTAATATATGTAAAATGCGAGCCTACGAGTGTATCGATACAAATATGGAATACGAAGTTTTACCTGTTGAAAATGGTGAGATGGTTTTAATAAAAAATTGGTATATAGATTCTAGGTTGGCTATTGTAGCCAAGTCAAATTTTCAAAAGATAGTTATATTTTAATAGAACCAACTCGAAAGTTTACGGAGTTAACTAAAATTGTTACTGAATTAAGGTTTTTCAATAAACAAAATAAGGTCGCCAATAATGTCTTTACTAAAACTTATACTAACAAAAATTATCCTAAACTCAAGGTCAATTATCCTTCTGATTGGCAGTTGTTAGTTAAAGAAGGTAAGAATAAGTATGGCTTTAATTCTTTGGAGTTAAATTTTAGTAATAAAAATAGTTTAGTTTTAAGATATAATATTAATGATTTATCTGGTAGCATTGGTGAGCGCTACGTAGCTTGTACCAACAATCAAAGTTGGTTTACTAAAGTTGGTAACGGTTGGTTTAGGATAATTAATGAAGAAAAGTTATCAATTTATTTTAATAATGTCAAGACTGATGTTGTTTTATCAGAGTCGGATTTAGGGTCAATCAGTGGTGACTCTGTTTCAGCNGAGCAGGGAAAAATCCAAGATGCTTGGGTTTTATTACCTGCAGCTAATCAGAAATATAAAGCTTGTAGGTTTGGTAATTTAATCTTTACTAGTGCACCTAATGCTCCTGAAAATTTGTTTACTTCTAAAAACAAACAAGCTTTGGTTAGCATCACTTTGCGAGGAGATGTGAATGATAGCCAATTGCTTAAAGAAGCTGATGCTATAGCGTCTTCTACTCAATTATAATTTCAATAAGAGTAAGGCTGAGAGATATTTAACCGATTTATATTATACAAATCTACATGTTTTGGTTGCTGCGTCATTAAATTTTTTGTGAAATTGAGACAAAGGTTTTGTGTTCTCTTTTTAAGAGATAAAGCTTAATTTTATTTAATGTATATATTCTTTGCTTTTACTTTGTAAATTTGGTTGGTTCTATTAAGGTTTGGTTGGTTTTTTATCTTATTACAGAAAATTGACTAAGATTTTCTTTCTTAATACAATCTTTACTTAAGAACAAAGAGTATAATGTAACTATATGGAAATTCCTTTCTTAAGCAACTGGTTTCACTCAGCTAGCACCTATTTGGAAAGCTTACCTTGGCTTAACCAAACTTTTTTAAACAATAGCTTAGCTGATTATTTGGTAGCTGTTGCAATAGTTGGAGCAATGTTTGGCATCATTCATGTTTGTAAGACGTGGCTATTTAATCTCGTGTCCAAACTAGATGCTCAATTTCAAAACAAATGGTTACATTTTGCTTATAATTTGATTAGTGTTATTAACTTTCCTTTTTATTTAGCTATTTCGGTTTATTTGGCTCTGAGATATTTAGATTTTGGCAATGAAATCAATAGCTATCTGAACATTATCATTTTTGTCATTATTGCTATCTACCTTGGTTTAGGTATAAATAAAACTTTGGAATCCGTTTTAGACGTTTTAGCTGTAGATGAAGAAACTGAAAATAACAACGGATTTGGCAAATTAGACGCTAATACAGCCGATTTTTTAAAGATGCTAGGGTCTTTGATTGTCTGGATTATTTTGATTTTAGTGATTTTAAATAATTTGGGTTTTGACTTAGCGAGTGTNTTAGGTGGTTTGGGAATTGCTGGTGTGATTATTGCTTTTGCCATGCAAAATATTTTATCTGATATTTTTGCTTATTTTACCATTCATTTAGATAAACCTTTTAAGAAAGGTGATTTTATTGTTTTAGAACAAGATATTGGCGGCAAAGTAAAGCATATTGGCATTAAAAACACCCGTTTAAAAACTCTTCATGGCCAAGATTTAATTATTAACAACCGAGAATTGACTAATGCCAGAATTAATAATTACGCCAGCATGGAACGACGACGGGTAGTGATTAAGTTTGGAGTAGCTTACGACACTCCTAAGGAAAAACTGGCCCAAATTCCCGAATACATTAAGGAAATTATAGATGTGAAAGATATTACTACTTTTGATCGAGCACATCTACGTGAGTTTGGAGAGTCCAGTCTAAATTTTGAAGTGGTCTACTTTGTGGAAACTCCGAACTACAATTCTTATATGGATGTACATCAACAAGTTTTGCTGGAAATTATAGACAAATTTAACCAAGAGAAAATTCAGTTTGCCTTTCCCATTCGCGTGGTTCATTTGCAACATTAGTTCTTATCTAAATAACTAGGTGCAAAAAATATTCTTGAAGTTTATATTGCCACCAATTCAACAAGCTTTATAGTTGAGCTTAATCTTGAAAGATAAGTTATGTTGTCTTAACCTTAGAATTGGAGTGATTTTTGTTTTAGGCATAGGCTTATTTTTTGAATTTTAGGTTTTTTAAAAGGTTTGTGACCATAGAACATATTGACTAGTTGAAATTATAGTAAATCATCGATGCTAGAAAATCATTAATTTTGTATAAAAATTCTGTAACGATTTCTAGAATTACTAGCTTTTTAGTAAAACTTGACCAAATTTGGCTAATTTTGATTTTTTGGNAAATAATAACTTCGATGGCTTTTTGTTAATTTTGTTAAATTAACTATTAAATTAGGCCATCTTATGGCTTGGTTTCAAGCACATTTTTCGTAAAAACCAAAATTTTTTAGTTCCAATACATGATTATTTAGTTCTTGAATTATTNTCTTTACTTTGGCTAATTGATTGTTAGGAAATTCGAAATCTATGTAGAAAATATATTCAAAAACACTGCCTAAGATTGGTCTAGATTCAATTTTGGTAAGATTGATATAGTCTTGACTGATGATTTGTAAAGCTGATAGCAGGCTTTGGGGTTGGTGTTTTAATTTAAAACAAAGNCTACACTTATTAGCCTGGGTAGGTATGTCCAAAGTACGTCTACGAACCAAAAAAAATCTGGTTAAATTGTTGGTATAATTTTCAATATTACTAGCTAGTATTGATAGAGAATGTTGTTTAGCCAGCCACTCGCTGCCAATNAAAGCGTGACCCTTTTGGCCAGAATTAAGTGCCGACTCCATGGCGGCGGTAGTATTGGGGGCTTCTATCAATTGCCAGTGTGGAAATCGCTGCAAAAATTGACTACATTGTAAGAAAGCTTGAGGATGCGCATACACAGTGTGGATTGTATCCAGTGCGGCTTGGGGTAAGGCAATTAAACAATGATGAACGGCCAGTCTAACTTCTTGAACGATTTGAATTTGATCAGCCCATTGATACAGCAAATCATAGTGTTCCAATACCGAACTTCCCAAAGTATTTTCGATGGGTACAATAGCTATATCAGCCTTATGTTTGGTTAACTTAACGAATAGTTCACTGGCATACTGGCAATTGATGGCTATAAAACCTTGAGGAAATTGCTGACTGGCTACCAAACTGCTAAACGACCCTTGTTGACCCAAGAAGGCGATTTTTAACATAAAAAACTNGTTCTAACAGAAAGANTAGAGATCGCTCTNTTAGGCAAGAGAAACTTTTAGTCAAATTCAGTTTGACGATTTTGGTGGCTTTTGTTTAGACTGGATTAGTGTCCATTATATCTGATGTTACTGAACAGCAAAAGCTAATTTACAGTGGTCGTATTTTAGCCAGTTGTTTGTACCATATTGAAAAACTTCTAAAGCCGGGTTTAAGTTGCGCTGAGATTGAACAATTTGCCTTGGCTTTTGTGGCTAAATATGGTGCTACACTAGCTACAATCGGCTATCGAGGTTACAAATTTGGCACTTGTGTGTCGATCAATGATGAAGTAGTCCATGGATTACCTTTAGCTACTAAATTGATTCCTGAAACTGGTTTAGTGAGTGTAGACATCATGGTTAATTATCAGGGTTTAATTACCGACGCGGCCAGGACGTATGTAGTGGGACCAGTTAATTTAAGAACGCAAGAGCTTGTAACAGCTACTCAGCAGGCTATGTGGGCAGCCATCAACTTAGTTAAGCCAAATTTGCGGGTAGGAGACCTGGGCTATGCTATGGAACAAGTTGCTAAGCAATACCATCTAGGTAACGTCACGGCCTTGGGTGGCCATGGAGTAGGTTATCAACTACACGATGAGCCGTTGGTTTTATCAACTGGTAAACCTGGTAAGGGTCCAAGAATTTTTGAAAATATGGTGTTTACCATTGAACCCATGTTTACGCTTGGTTCTAGTGAGGTAAAGTTTGACAACACTCCAGAGGATGGTTGGACGGTGCGTACAGTTGATGGCTCTTGGGCCGCTCATGAAGAGCATACGGTGCTAGTTACTAAAACTGGTTGTAGAGTGTTGACTCTATTGACTTCGGAGGATGAATTATCAACTTAGATTTGGTCAACTAGGGTTAGACAATTGTGTTGATTATCTTGGTTGAATTTAAATTTAAAAGATTAATTTCTGTTACACTAAACAATCATGATTTATATCGCGTATGGACACAGATTTTTCCTAGGTAGGTTTAGTTTAGTTAATCTCTTTTTAAAGTTAAAGCTAACAAGGTTCAATAGAATTCTTAATTGTTTTTGGGGTGAAGATTTAGGGATATGGTGTTTAAGCTCGGTTAGTAGTTCAAGTTTTGAGTTAATTAGTAATCTTTGATAATTAGTAAAAAACTTGCTAGGGGGTTAACAATTCACTTTTGAATTAGGCTTAAAGAAAATTAGCTTTAATCTGGCCAGGTTTGTTTTTCTTTACTGATAAGTTTTGGTTGAATAAGAAAACTTATAAAAACGTAAAACTGAAAACCGTCGTCTGCTGGTTCAGTATCTCAGTGTTAATTTTGTTTTTAAAACCGTTTTATTGATTTGTAACCTCAGCCTCTTTCAAGGCTGTTTGAAAAATTTTATAAATTTGTTAAGGTCTAGTTTCCAGAGCTGGGAGGTTGACCAATTTTTTACAATCCTTTGCTTGCTGGAACAAATATAAACCGTTTTTATATCTATTTTTTGGTATTTTTGTTAAGATTTATTTAGTGCTTGTTGAGCCAACTGTTTAATTTTTTGTATACCTGCTTCCAGGCCAGTGAGTCTGGTTGAGAGAATATGTTCTGCTAAATCAAATTCTTTTAGCCAATCAAGATCAAAGTCTAGAATTGTTTGTGGTGGTTGTCCATTGAANACCATAATCGGAATAGCTATTAGTCCGGCCACAATTTGTGAGTCGCTGTTGGCTCGATAATACATTTTGCCNTCGACGCAGTTACCCGCTATCCAAAGTCTAGAGGTGCACTGTTTAATACGGTTAGATTCGATTTTTTCCGAGTCTAAAAGGGATGGTATTTGCCTACCTAGATCTATAAGCAATAAGTACTTTTCTTCCCAGTCGGTAGCTTGGGCAAAATATTCGACAAGACGATTTTTTTGTTCTATAATAGTTGACATAAAACTCACTTGTTAGATACATTTACTATATAAGTTATGCCGACTNCAGCTAGAGCCAAGTTTCTTTTATTTACAATCACTTCTGTATTNGCTGTTTTTCTATTGTTGTTANTTTTAGCTGAAGTTTTTGCGTTTGAAGAATACAAACCTAGTAGATTAGTTTTTAGTAATAGTCAACCACAGNCACCAGCACAAGTAGCNTCAGCTCAAGAAAATTTAGACGAAATTAGGTCTAAAAAAACTCTGGTTAACGTTCATTTTACTACCAGAGATTTACTCAACGGTTCCTGTAGATCAACGGTTGTAGTAAAGCGAGAAATTTTCACTTATCCCAATTCTGTAAAGGAGAGGTTGAATGCTTTGTTTGCTGGACCCACTGAACTGGAAAAAAATGATGGTTTTATTAGCAGTTTTCAAGGTTGGCAAGAGGTATTTTTAGGTACAATTTTACAAAAAGATGGCACTTTGTTTATACGTTTTAGTAGCGAGGTAACTAACCCAGATAGTAAATTTTACTTAGGTCAATTTGATAACGAGTGTGGACGAGGGGTTTGGCAACAAATTTATTTTACAGCTAAAGAGGACGAGAGAGTAAAGTATGTAGTATTTATGGTTGACGACGATCCTTCGGTATGGAATAAATTTATTACAAAATTCGATTGTTCTCCCAAAGCTATTGATCAAAATAATCCAGACTTGGTTTGGCAACGTAAGCAGTGTGCTACTAAAAGATAGATAGTAGAATTTTAGAGGATAAATATTTTTTTAGTGAACCTTGAGTCGTTTTCCTTGCAACGGAGAAAAGTGACCAGGAGTCTGATGTTTAAGGCTTAAAATTAGTTTATTTGACAACACTTAAAAACTAACAAATCAACCTGTTTAGGTTAGTCCTGAAAATTAAGAGATATGTATTTTACCCATAGACGGTTGGTTTTTAAGATTTTTGTGATTTTGTTTTTGCTTTTAAGTCCTTTTTTGACAGTATATTCTTTGGGTTACGGCCTAGATTTATCGCAGCGAAAATTGAATCATTCAGTCGATATTACTTTACAAACTACACCTTCAGGTGCTTTAATTAAAGCTAACAACTCGCCAGTTATAACTACTAGTGTTATCCCCACTAGGCTAACGGCTAAAGATGGCTATCTAATTAACTTAGAAGTTGAGAAAGAAGGGTTTTTAAAGGAAAGATTGGACCTTTGGGGGCAANCAGGAATAAATACAACAGCCAGAGTTAATCCGTTAGTATTACTGCCCGAAGANTTTAACATTTCTTTTAAGGATCCTGAGAAAAAATTGCTTAGTATAGTTACCGAAAATTTAGTTTTGTATCAACAAAAAAATCAATTAATGATTCAATTATATAGCTTTAGTGGCTTATTGGGTAATCCGGAGATGGTGGTTACTGAATTGTTGGATATAAACAAAATTCTTCCTAGTTTTTGGACTAGTTTGTCGAATAATCTGTACTGGCAAGAAGAGACTAATTTACTGTTGTATAAACAAGCCAATTTGTGGTATTTGTTAGACTTAGGTCAGACTAATCTNCTTATTCAGCAAATTGCTAGGGTAGATAACGAGACTATTTTGGTGCTCGATTTAGAAAATAAAGTTTGGCTATTAGATTTGCCTAATAATTTAAACTTTTTAGCACAGTCTCTGAAAAATATTAATTTTTTAATTGGAGATATTCAAGGACTAACGTTTACTCGATCACCTGATATCATTTGGTTTTTGAGGAAAGGCCAGATATTTGCCGTACCCAGAGAAAACGTTCGCAATTTAAGTTCGGTTTTAGAATATCGAGAGCTAGATAGTTATGAGTATACTAATTTATCGACTTCAGATTTGGTTACGGACTTTTTTGCAGCTAATAAAATTGTTCGATTTTTAGCCAGTTATGCTCATCAAGGTTTGGTTTTTCAGGTTGATCAGAAGCTTTACTATGTACCTGACTTTGCTAAAAATATACCAGTTTTAATTGGTCCTGAAGTATTCAGTTGGTTTGCTGCAGGTAGCAGTTTATTTTGGCTTGATCGTAGTTTCAATTTATATGTGCAAAATTTGAGTTTAAATATCAAAAAATTTCTTAGTCAATTTAATTTGGACTCTAACATAACTTATCATCAACTTAGGATTTTTTACTATTCCAAATGGAAACGATTGTTTATTTTTACACCCAAAGAAGTCTATGCTTTGTGGTTTGATAAGGACATTTTTAACGATACCATCGTTGCCTACTATCCGGTTTTGTGGGTTAGCCAGGCTAGTTGTCTAAGTAGAATTAGTAATGATTATCAGTTCTGTTTGTTAGATGGACAATTAATTAACTACAACAACACTTATATTTGGTAAATTGGAAATCTTATAAGCTAGTACCAAAAAAAGTAGCTGTAAAAGCTTTTTCTGCTTAAACTAATTAGATTAACATTTAACCACCTAAAAAGTTTGGAATTTTGCAAGTTAAGGAAACCTTTCTTTTTGGGCTATCTTTTTGTGTTTGAATTGTAATTTAATCAACTTTTTAACTTACCTTTTGGGATATAAGTGAGCGCAAGTAGAGTTTGACTGGAAGTTATTCACTGAAGATTTTTGCAGTTGGCTAA
>JGI24188J35168_1000449_pt1 | contig 24013 bp, 24 predicted proteins | sample YNPBryantNP2012_FD_35168 | JGI IMG/M metagenome (IMG submission 35168) | reverse complement strand
CGGGTGGGCAGCGGTAGCGAGGCGCCCAGGGAGGTGAAGAGCGACGCGAACACCGGGATCACCTTCCAGAGGATCACGTAAACCACGAGGATGGCGATGGTGATCACCGCGGCGGGGTAAATCATCGCGGATTTCACCTGGGCCTTGAGGCGGGCCGCCTTTTCGATGTAGGTGGCCAAGCGTTGGAGGATCGTGTCCAGGATACCGCCCGCCTCGCCAGCAGCCACCATGTTCACGTAAAGGTCGTTGAAGGCCTGGGGGTGCTTGCGCAGCGCGGCGGCCAGGGAGGAACCTGCCTCCACGTCCTGACGCACCTGGAGGATGATTTGCGCGAAGCGCTTGTCCTCCTGCTGCTCGCCGAGGATCTGCAGGCACTGCACCAGGGGCAAGCCCGCATCGATCATCACCGAGAACTGCCGGGTGAACACCGCCAGGGTCTTGTCCGCCACCCTCCCCCGCAGGCGGGGCACCGCCACCTCCTTGCCCTTTTCCTTCACGGTGGTGGGGATGATTTGCTGCCTGCGGAGCAAAGCGAACACCGCTTCCTTGCTTTCCGCCACCAGCACACCGGAGCGCACCGCCCCGGTGCGGTCCCTGCCGCGCCACTCGTAGCTAGGCATCGCTTAGGTCCTCCCTCCTACCCGCGGGGCCGCGGAGGTCTGCACCACCCCCACGCCCCGGTTGATGAGGTCCTGCAGCTCGTCGGGGTTGGAGCTGTAGGCCATGGCCGTTTCCAGCTTGATGAGGCGACGCTGGTAAAGCGTGGCCAGCGACTGGTTGAAGGTTTGCATGCCGTGGGTGAGCTGGCCGGTTTGCATCACCGAGTAAATCTGGTGGATCTTGTCCTCGCGGATCAAGTTGCGCACCGCCGCGTTGGGGATCAGCACCTCGCAGGCCAGCACCCGCCCCTTGCCGGTAGCCTTGGGCAACAGCGACTGGCAGATGATCCCCTCGAGCACGAAGGAGAGCTGCGCCCGCACCTGCGGCTGCTGGTGTTCGGGGAACACGTCAATGATGCGGTTGATGGTTTGCGGGGCGGAGTTGGTGTGCAAGGTGGCGAAGGTGAGGTGGCCGGTTTCGGCGATTTGCAGCGCCGCCTCGATGGTCTCCAGGTCCCGCATCTCGCCGATGAGCACCACGTCCGGGTCCTCCCGGAGCACCGAGCGCAGCGCGTTGCCGTAGGAAAGCGTGTCCGCGTGCAGCTCCCGCTGGTTCACCATGGCCTTCTGGTGGGAGTGCAGGTACTCGATGGGGTCCTCGATGGTGATGATGTGCACCGGCCGCTCCTTGTTGATCTTGTCGATCATCGCGGCCAGCGTGGTGGACTTCCCCGACCCCGTGGGTCCGGTGACCAACACCAGCCCCCGGGGCTTGTTGCACAGCGTTTCCACCACCGGGGGCAAGCCCAAATCGCGGAACCCGAGGATCTCGTAGGGGATGCGACGAAACGCCGTGGCTACCGCCCCCCGCTGCATGTACACGTTGGCCCGAAAGCGCGCCACCCCCTTGATGCCGAAGGAAAAGTCCAGCTCCAGGTTTTCCTCGAAGCGGTGCTTCTGCGCGTCGGTGAGCACCGAGTACGCCAGCCGCTTGGTTTCCGGAGCGGTGAGCACCGGGTAGTTGGCGAGGCGCTCCAGGTTGCCGTCCACGCGGATGATCGGGTTGGTGCCGGTGGTGAGGTGCAGGTCCGTAGCCCCTCGCTCCACCGCCACCTTCAACAGCTCGTGCAGCGTCATTGGCATGGTTTCCCCCCTAGAGCACGGTCTCCCGCACCACCTCGTCAATGGTGGTGATGCCCTCGCGAATCTTGTGCAGCCCGGACTGACGCAAGGTGATCATCCCCTCTTCGATGGCTTTGCGGCGCAACTCTACCACCGTGGCCCCGGAGAGGATGAGCTCGCGAATGTCCTCGCTGATTTCCATGACCTCGAACAGCCCCACTCGGCCCTTGTACCCGGTGCCGCCGCACTTGTCGCACCCCTTGCCGCGGTAGATCTTCAAGGAGTGGGCTTCCGCCTCGGAGAACCCCACGGACAAAAGGGCCTGGATCGGCACCTCTACCTCTTCCTTGCAGTTGGCGCAGATGCGGCGCACCAGCCGCTGGGCGGCGATCACGTTCACCGAGGTGGCCACCAGGAACGGCTCGATCCCCATGTTCATGAGGCGGGAAATCGTGGAGGGGGCGTCGTTGGTGTGCAACGTGGAAAGCACCAGGTGGCCGGTGAGCGCTGCCTTGATGGCGATTTCCGCGGTCTCGAAGTCGCGGATCTCCCCCACGAGGATGATGTTGGGATCCTGGCGGAGGAACGCCCGCAGCGCCGCGGCGAAGTTCAAGCCGATGCTTTCCTTCATCTGCACCTGGTTGACCCCGGGGAGCTGGAACTCCACTGGGTCCTCGGCGGTCATGATGTTCACCTCGGGGGTGTTGATGCGGGAGATCGCCGAGTACAGCGTGTTGGTCTTGCCGGATCCCGTGGGGCCGGTGACCAGCACCATGCCGTAAGGCTTGAGGATCGCGTCTTCGAACTTCTTCAAGGAGCTCTTCTCGAACCCCAGCTTGGTCATGTCCAGGCGGAGGTTTTCCTTGTCCAAAAGCCGCAGCACCACCTTTTCCCCGAAAAGCGTGGGCACCGTGGAGACCCGGTAATCCAGCTCTCGGGTGCGCCCCTCCACCTTGGCCTTGAGCTTGATGCGCCCGTCCTGGGGCAGGCGCTTTTCCGCGATGTCCAGCTTGGCGAGGATCTTGATGCGCGAGGTAATGGCGTCCTTGAGCTTGAGCGGCGGGGTCATGACCTCCTGGAGCACCCCATCAATGCGGTAGCGCACCCGGAACGTCTTCTCGTAGGGCTCGATGTGGATGTCCGAGGCGCCGCGCTTGATGGCATCGGTGAGGATGATGTTCACCAGGCGCACTACGGGCGCCTCGGTGGACTCCTTGGCCAGCTCGGCGATATCGAGTTCCTCTTCCTCTTCCAGCACCTCCAGGGCTTCCTCCTGCACTTGGGCCAGGTTGTCCATGAGCTCCTTGAGCTCCACCTCCCTGATGGTGCCGAAGATCTTGTCTATGGCCTCGCTGATGGCTTCCTCGGAGGCCACCACCGGATCCACCTTGAACCCCGTGGAGAACGTGATCTCGTCTATGGCGAAGATGTTGGTGGGATCCGCCATGGCCACGGTGAGCGTCTGCCCGGTCTTGAGGATCGGGAGCACGTTGTGCTTGCGCGCCAGCTCTTCGGTTACCACCTTGGCCACCTGGGGATCCACGGGGAACTGGCGCAGGTTGATGGAGGGCACCCCGTACTGGTGGGAGAGGCACTCGATGATGTCCTCCTCCGAGACGTAGCCCATGCGCTGGAGGATCTCCCCCAGTCTCCCGCCGCGGCTGCGTTGCTCCTCCAAAGCCTTGTCCAGCTGCGCTTGGTTGATGATCCCCGCTTTCAAAAGCAGCTCACCGAGTTTCAGTGCCATGCTCGTTCACCTCTGTATCTCGCTCGTTCATTATAGCACCAGCCGGCGGATGCGGCGGGCTGGCCGCCTGCAGCGTGGCGCTGATCGAGCCGAACGGCAGCTGCGAGACGATGCGCAGCGGCACGTGCCGCTGGTCGGTGCTCACGTAAAGCGTGAGCTTGCTCTCGCTCTTCAAAAGCCCTCCTTGGCGGAATCGGGGCTCCACCACGTAGCTTTCGGTTTTCCCCGGGGCGAGCTTCACGGTGGCGCGGCCGGTCACCACCACCAGCAGCGGGTACACGCCTTTTCCCGAGAGCACGTTGAGGGCGAAGGCCCGGCTGGGGGCGAGGTCCAGGGTCCGCAAGGCGAAGATGGCGCCCAAGGTATCCAGCACCGGGTCCGGTACCGCCACGGTGTTTTTTTCCTGCCCGTCGCGGAAGCGCCGGGCGAGCTGCCTTTCGGGTTCCACCACCACGGTTTCTTCGAAGCGCCGCTTTCCCTCGGCGATGCTCGCGTGCTGCGAAAGCAGCGAAAGCGGATTGGGGCGCAGCAGCGTTTCGATGCGGTTGTTCACCGTGAAGATGCGGGAGAACGCCGGGGTGGAGGTGGCCACCATGGAAAGCCGCACCCCCTCCCCGGTAGCCTGGGCGGCAAGCTCCATGGTGCCAGCCACCACGTGGAGGTAGCTCAAAGCGTAGGTGAGCTTTTCCCCTTCGGGGGGAAGCCACGCAGGAACCTGCCCGGTGGCCAGCGCAACCCCCGCGAGCGCCGGCAGCAAAGCGATGGCTATGCGCACAAGGCTATCCTACACGCTTTCGGCAAGCAGCCGATGCAACAGCCCGCTGACCTCCTCCACGCCCACCGGCCGTTGCGGTCCCGTGGCCGCGCGACCGCGGCGCGCCCCGGTCTTTGCCCCGCTGGCCACGGCCACCCTGGGCCCCCGGGGGCCGTTGCGCATCGGGTCCGTGGCTAGGTGAACCGCCAGCGTGGGGGTGCCGAAAGCGGCAGCCAGGTGCACCGGGCCTGTGTCGGCCCCCACCACCGCGATGGCCTGGGCGAGGAACGCCGCGAGCTGCAGGAGGTCGGTGGGGGGCGCCAGCCTGGCCCCGGGGGCCGCATCCACCACTGCCCGAGCCACCTCCTGCTCCCCGGGCCCCCAGAGCACGGTCACCGGGACCCCCTCGGCCAGGAGGATCCGGGCCAGCGCCGCGAACGCCGTAGGGGGCCAGTTTTTCCCCACTTTGCCGCTTGCGGGCAAGAGCAGCACGGCCCGGGCCTCCGGGGGCGCTGGGGGGAGGTGCGGCCGCAGGAAGGCGGCGTCGGGGTGGGCACCGTAGCTCGCCTCCACCCCGAGGTGCTGGGCGAACGCCAAGTTCAGGTCCACCACGTGGGCAAGCTGGCGGGGTGGGTGCACGGTGGCGGTGTAAAAAACCCCGGCAAGCCGCTCCCTGCGGTGGCTCGCCGCGAACCCCAGGCGCTCTGTCACCCCGGCGAGCGCAGCCCAGAAGGCCGACTTGCAGAGCCCCTGGGGATCCAGCGCCAGGCCCGGGGCAAAGGCGCGGATCGCCCGCAAAGCCCCCCGAACCTCCCGCCAGGTGGCGGGGCTCGCGAGGGTATTGCGCCACCGCTTGCTCGCCACGGGGATGGCGGTTTCCACGCTGGGGTGGAGGGCCACCAGCGGCGAGAACCGCTCCTCCACCAACCACGCCACGCGGAAGCGCCGGGAGCGCCCCAGGGCTTCAGCCAGGGGCCAGGTGTGCACGATGTCCCCCAGGGCGGAAAGGCGCACCAGCAGCAGCGGGAGCGGAGGGTGGGTGCTCACCGGGAGGGTTCGAGGCCGCGGATGCGGGCGATGAGGTCCGAGGAAGCGTGCTCCTTGGGGTCGCCGCAAATCACGGTCCTTCCGCCCCACTCCCGCACCACTTCGCGCTCGGGGACCGTTTCCGGGGTGTAGTCGGTGCCTTTGGCATGCACCTGGGGGCGCAGCTCCCGCAGCAGCGCAGCCACGGTGCGCTCGGGGAAGATCACCACGTAGTCCACCGCGGCCAAGTGCGCCAAAAGCTCCGCCCGATCTCCCTCGGGCACCACCGGCCTGCCGGGACCCTTGAGCTCCCGCACCGAGCTGTCGCTGTTCACCGCCACCAGCAGCACGTCCCCCAGCTTTTTCGCCGCCAGCAGGTAACGGGCGTGCCCCACGTGCAGCAGATCGAAGGCGCCGTTGGCCAGCACCAGCGTCTTGCCCTGCTGGCGCAGCTTTTCGGCGAGCTGCCGGGCCTGGGTTCGGGTGAGGATCTTGCGGGCGGGGTCCATCATGCGGGCAGGCGCGCCGCATCCACGGCGGCGTGGAGCTCCTCGGGGCTCACGGTGGCGGTGCCAGCCTTCATCACCACCAGCCCCCCGGCCAAGTTGGCCAAGGTGGCCGCCTGGCGAGGGGTGCCCCCCGCCGCCAGCGCCAAGGTGAGGGTGGCCAACACCGTGTCTCCCGCGCCGGTGACGTCCGCCACTTGGTCGGTGCCAAACACCGGCAGGTGCAGCGGGCGGCACCCCTGCTGCACCAGCGTGAGCCCCTGGGAGCCCCGGGTGGCCACGATGAACTGAGCTTTGAGCTTGCGGCGCAGCTGCTCCGCCGCCTCCGCCACCTCCCGGTCGGTGCGGGGGAAGTGCCCAGCGTGGGCGGAGAGCTCCTCCAGGTTGGGGGTGGCACCGTCCACCGGGCCCAGCGACGCCAAGGCGAAGCGAGAGTCCGCCACAGCCAGAGCACCGGAGGGGAGGTGACGGCGCAGCACCTGGACCCCCTGGGGGAACACGGTGCCGTAGCCGTAGTCCGAGATGGCCGCGGCTTGCACCCCCGGGGCCAGCTCTGCCAAGGCATCCAGCAGCGCCTCCCGCACCGCGCCGTCCCCCACGGTGTCCTCGATGTCGTAGCGCGCCACCTGGTGCTTCAGGGCCGAAGGCCCCCCGGCGAGGATGCGCACCTTGGTAACCGTGCGGAAACCCGGGAGCTCCAGCACCCGGGAAAGGTCCGCCCCCCGGGAGGCCAGGGCTTCCCGGAGCACCTTCCCCTGCTCGTCGCTCCCCACCACCCCCACCGCCACCGCTTGGCCTCCCAGGCTCAGGATGTTGGCCATGGCGTTGGCGCCGCCTCCGGGGACGTCCTTTTGCTCCTCGAAGCGGAGGATGAGCACCGGGGCTTCCCGGGAGATGCGCTTGGGGCCGCCGAGGATGAAGCGGTCCAGCACTAGGTCGCCGTAGAGCAGCACCCGGCACTGGGGGAAGCGCTGGATGAGCCGATGGAGCTCCTCCTTCTCCTTCACGGGCCGATTCTAGCCCAGCGGGACGAGGAGGTCGGCGAAGCTGCCGGCCAAGGGCACCAGGGCCACCTCGAGAAAAGCCACGCGGTCCGCCACGGTCTGCGGCAGCCGCACGTGGTCTTTCGCGGTGGTGATGGGCAAGGCGCGGTGCCGATCCGCCTGGGTGAGGATCCCAGCGAGCTCGGCGGGGCTGAAGGCGTGGTGATCGGCGAAGCGCGCGGTGCCCACGAGCTGCGCCCCCAGCTGGGAAAGCAAGCGGAAGAAGCGCTCCGGGTTGGCGATGCCGGCAAAGGCGAAAACCCGCTGCCCACCGAGCGCCTGGAGCTCCTGCCTCTGCCCCTCCCGGATCCAACCCACCGCCCGCAGCGCCGCGGGGAACGGCGGCAGGGGGTGGTAGCGCCGCAGGCAAGCGGCGGCGGTTTCCTGCTCCTCCGGTTCCCCCACCGCCACCACGCGGCTGGCAGCCCACAAGGCCCAGGGCCCCTCCCGCCGGGGGCTCAGCCGTCCCAAAGGGTCGGCAGCCCGCACCACCACCAGGTCCAGCTGGCGGGCGAGGCGATGGTGCTGGAAACCGTCGTCCAGGAGCAGGTGGGTGGCACCCAGGGCCAGGGCGGTGCCGGCGCCCCGGAAACGGTTGGCGTCCACCACCACCGGGACCTGGGGCAGCATCCTGGCCAAGAGCGACGGCTCGTCCCCCGCCTCGCGGAAGCGTCCCTGGGGATCGCCCCGGAGCACCAGCGGTGCCTTGCCCTGGCGGCGGTAGCCGCGGGTGAGGATCGCCGGCCGCGCTCCCCGAGCCAGCAGCGTGGCCGCCAGCGCCACCACCAGCGGGGTCTTGCCGGTGCCCCCCATGGCGATGTTGCCCACGGAAACCACCGGCAAGGGCGCTTGGTGGCGGGGGAGGAGCTCGTTTCCCCAGGCCCACCGCAGCAGCGCGTTCGCCGCCTCCAGCGGGAAGTTCACCAGGCGCAGCAGGGAGCGGCTCATGGCAAAAGCGGTGCCAGGGCGTCCACGGTCCGGGCGGTGGCGCCAGCGTGGGCGCGGATCACCGCTAGGGCTTTCTGCCCTCGCTCCCGGGCCTTTTCCGGGTTGTCCAGGAAAAAGGCTAGGCTTGCGGCCAGCTCCTGGGCGCTTTTCACGAAANCCACCCCGCCTTGGGCCGCAAGCTCGGCGTACACCGCGGCGAAGTTGCGCACCTGCGGACCCGAGAGCACCGCCACGCCGCAGCGGGCCGGCTCGATGGGGTTGTGCCCCCCTTTGGGCACCAAGGAGCCCCCCACGAACGCCACCAGGCCCAGCTGGTAGAGCGCCGCCAGCTCCCCCACGGTGTCCAGCACCAGCACGTCGGCCTCCGCTTCCGGGGGCGGCAGCGGCGAGCGGCGCAAGCAGCGCAACCCCAGGGCCTGCCCCAGGGCCAGCACCTCGGCGGCCCGCTCCGGGTGGCGGGGGGCCAGGAGCAGGAACGCCCGCTCCCGCAGCGGCGCGTAGGCCGCGAGCACCGCTTGCTCTTCCCCGGGCATCGTGGAGCCGGCCACGAGGATCGCTCGCCCCTGGGCCAGGGAGGAAAGCGCCCGTTGCAGCGCCTCGGGCACCTCCCGGGCGGGTTGGGCGTCGAACTTGATGTTGCCGGTGACCCGCACCTTGACCTCGGGCACCCCCAGGGCCACCAGGCGGGCCGCGTCCTCCGGGCTCTGAGCCAGGGCCAAGGCGAGCGGTTGCAGCAGCGGAGCCAAGAGCGGGCGCAAGCGTCGGTAGCGCGGGAAGGAGCGGTCGGAAAGGCGGGCGTTCACTAGCGCCACCGGTACCCCCCGCTCCTGGCACGCTGCCAGCATCTCCGGCCAGAGCTCGGTTTCCACCAGCACCAGCAGCTTGGGGGCGGTGGCAGCTAGGAAGCGGCGCGTGGGGCCGGGGAGGTCCAAGGGGAAGGGGACCGTGGCGTCGGCCACCTGGGAGCCCGAGGCCAGGGAGAGCCCGGTGGCGGTGGTGGCGGTGAGCAGCAGCGGCAACTGGGGGAAGCGGCGGCGCAGCTCGACGAGGAGCGCCTTGGCCACCATCACCTCCCCCACGGAAACCCCGTGCACCACCACCCCTCCCCGGGGCAGCGGCGGCAGGGAGCGGGCCAAGCGGGCGGCAAGCGGCGGGCGGCGCTTTCCCGAGCGCCGGTCGGCCAGGAACAGGAACGGCGCGGCCAGGGGGAGGACCAGGTGGGTGGCTAGGCGGTAGAGCCATAGGGGTGCGCGCCGCACGGGTGAAGTCTAGCCCACCCCCCGGCTATACTGGCCCAACGGTGGTGCGTGGGGGGCCGTATACCGGGGTGGAGGACGGAGGTGCCGTGGGGGTGCTGCGCATCTTTGCCAGGGAGCAGGTGACCAGCCAGGTGGACGATCGGCAGCTGGCGGCCGCGGCNCGCTCGGGGGACGAAGCCGCGTTTGCCGAGCTGGTGAAGCGGCACCAGGGGGGCGTGCGCCGGCTGGCAGCGCGGATCCTCCTGGACGACGAGGAAGCCAGGGACATCGCCCAGCTGGCGTTCATCCGTGCCTGGGAGAACCTGCCCCGCTACGACCCTTCCTGGTGCTTTTCCACCTGGTTGTACCGCATCGCCTCGAACCTGGCCATTGACGCGTTGCGGGCCCGGGGGAGCCGGGAGCGCACCCACCAGAGCCAGCTGCGCCTTCTCAGCGAGGCCTCCCCTCCTACCGCCCCCGAGGCGCTGCAGGAAAAGGAGGTGGAGCGGATCTTCCGGGAGCTTGCGGCCAGCTTGCCACCGGCCCAGAGGCAAGCGTTCCTGCTCCGGGAGGTGGAGGGGCTGGCCACCGCCGAGGTGGCGAAGATCATGGGGTGCAGCGAAACCACCGTGCGCAACCACGTGTTTTGCGCCAGGGCGGCGCTCAAGCGGGAGCTCGCCGCGCGCTTNCCCGAGTACCTTCCCCGAGGAGGCGGACGATGAGCTGCGAGCGCTACCAGGAGTGGATCGCCGCGCTGCTCGCTGAGGAGCTGGGGGAGGCCGAGCGGTCCGAGTTGCGGGAGCACCTTNCTCACTGCGCCTCCTGCCGGGGGAAGCTCTTTCGGGAGGAGCCGGCGCTGGCCCTGGCTTACGCCTTGCCCCCGGGGGGGTTCGAGGACGGGGCTTTCGTGGGCGAGGTGCTCACCGGCATCCACCAGCGGCGGGCAGCCCGCAAGCTTTCCCGGACTCGGGTGGGCAAGCTCGCTCGGCTCGCCGCGGCGGTGGCGCTGGCGGCGCTTTTGGTGTTCGCGGCAAGTCGAGTCTTTGGCCCGGAGCGGGTGGCCACCCCGGTGGCGCAGGTTGCCCCCTCTGCCCCGGAGCCGTTCGTGGAGGTGGAGGGGGAAGGGGTGAGGGTGTACCAGCTGGCCACGGAGCAGCAGGTCCAGGTGGCTTTCGTGGTGAGCCCCTCCATGGAGCTCTAGCGCGTGCGGTGGGTGGCGGTGTGCCTGCTCGGCGTTGCTGCCGCCTCCTGGGCCCAGACGGTCCAGGAGGTGCGGGTTTTCCAGCTGCGCTTCAAGCCCGCCCGGGAAGCGGCGGCGGTGGTGGAGCCGCTGCTTTCCCCGGAAGGCTCGCTGTTGATCCAACCCAAGAGCAACACGCTCACGGTGCGGGATACCCCCGCGGTGCAGAAGCGGGTGACGGAAGCCCTGGCCAGCTTCGACGTGCCCCCCGAGACCTTTAAGATCCGCGTGCGCTTGATCCTCGCCTCCACCGCCCCCCCCACCCCGGGCCCTGCCAGCCCGCTCATCGAAGGGGTGGGGAGGGAGCTCGCCGAGGTGTTCCGCTTCACCTCCTACCAGGAGCTGGACACGCTGGTGCTGGCGGCCAGCGAAGGGGCCACGGTGGAAGCGCAAGCCGCGGGAAAGTACTACCTCAAGTTCCAGGTGCGGGGGGCGGGCCAGGAGCGGGACCGGGTGCAGCTTGCGGGGTTCGAGCTTTACCGCAAGAGCCAGAACCCCGAGGGAGGTGAGACGTTGCGCTTGCTGCTGAAAACCACCCTTTCCCTGCGGCTCGGGCAGATGGCGATCCTCGGAGCGGCGCGCTCCGAGGCCGCCAACCAAGCGCTGGTGCTGGTGTTCTGGGCGGAGCGGGAGGAGCCCTGATGGCGGAGTTCGTGGTGCGCTTGGGGATGCCCGACGGCTCGGTCACCGAGCAGCGGCACCGGGCAGCTTCGGCGGAAGCGCTGCGGCGCGAGCTGGAGGCCCGGGGGCTTTACGTTTTCGCCGTGAAACCCGCGAGGACGTTCCGCCCTGCGCTGCGGCTGGGGCGGCGGGAGCGGATCAAGCCGCTGGAGTTCTTGGTGTTCAACCAGCAGCTGGCTACGCTGCTGGGGGCGGGGATGCCGGTGCTGCAGTCGTTGGAGCTGTTGCAGAAATCCCAGGCCAACCCGTTTTTCCGGGAGGTGCTGGCCCGGGTGCTGGAGGACGTGCGCTCCGGGGTGGCGCTCTCCGAGGCGTTCATGGCCCAGGGGGAGCTTTTCCCGGCGCTGTACTGCGCGAGCTTGTTCGCCGGGGAGCGCTCCGGGGACCTGGTGGGGGTGCTGCGGCGCTACATCCGCTACCAGCACATGGTGGAGGGGGTGCGGCGGCGGGTGACCTCGGCGCTCACCTACCCTGCGGTGCTCTTGAGCTTGGCGTTCGGCTTGGTAGTGGTGCTGGTGACCTACGTGATCCCCCGCTTCGCGGGGCTGTACCAGGACTTCCAGGCGGACCTGCCGCTCATCACCGTCGTGATCCTCGGGGTGGCCACGTTCTTGCGGCAAGAGGTTTACGTGATCCTCGGGGGCGTGGCGGTGGCGGTGCTGGCGTTGCGACGCTACCTGCGCAGCGAGGCAGGGAGGGCGGCGGCGGACCGGCTCAAGCTGCGGCTGCCGTTCGTGGGGGAGATCTTCCACCTCTTCGGGCTTTCCCAGTTCGTCCGCGCCCTGGCCACGCTGCTGGGGGGAGGCACGCCCCTGGTCCCGGCGCTGGAGGTGGCGGTGGGCACGGTCACCAACCGCGCCATCGCCGAGCCGTTGACCCGGGTGATCCCCATGGTGCGGGAGGGGCAGCCCCTCTGGGCTTCCCTGGAAACCACGGGGCTTTTCCCCGAGCTTTCCCTGGCCATGGTGCAGGTGGGGGAGGCCACCGGGGCCCTGGAGGACATGCTCACCGGGGTGGGGCAGTTTTACGACGAGAGCATTGAGGTGAAGCTATCCCGGTTGGTGACGCTCATCGAGCCCGCGGTGCTGGTCCTCATGGGCGGGGTGATCGTCACGTTGCTGCTCTCGGTGTACCTGCCCATGTTCACGCTGTTGCAGCGGGTGCAGTGAGGAGGAGGGTATGAGCAGCGAGCTCAAGAAGCTTTCCCAAACCTTGGCCGGCTGGGTGCCGCCCGAGGACGACGTGGCCAAGGCCCAAGCGCTGGCGGAGCGGCTCGGGCTGCCCTTCGACGACCTGAGCAACTTTCGGGTGGACCCGGAGCTGTTGCGGCACATCCCCATCGAGGTGATGCTCCGCTACCAGTTCGTGCCCCTGGCCCGGGAGGGGGAGGTGGTGGTGGTGGCCATGGCGGACCCCTCGGACGTGCTGATGGTGGACGAGGTGGAGCTGGCGCTGGGGGCTCCGGTGGAGGTGCGGGTCGCCCCCAAGAACCGCATCGCGGAGATCCTGGAAAAGTCCGAGTCTACCCAGCGGGTGTTGGACGAGGCCACCGAGGACTTCCGCATCCAGCTGGTGCAGGAAACCGACAACGGCGAGGAAGCGCTTTCCATTGATCGCATCGCCGCGGACACCTCGCCGATCATCAAGCTGGTGGACACGATCATCTACAACGCCATCCAGCGCCGGGCCTCGGACATCCACATCGAGACCCGGGACCACGGGGTGATCGTCAAGTACCGCATTGACGGCGTGCTTTACGAGGCGCTGGAGCCCATTGACCGGCGCCACCACGCCACGATCATCTCCCGCATCAAGGTGATGTCCGAGCTGGATATCGCGGAAAAGCGGGTCCCCCAGGACGGCCGGTTCAAGCTGCGGATCAAGGGGCGCACCGTGGACTTCCGGGTTTCCATCATGCCCACGGTGTTCGGGGAGGATGCGGTGATCCGCATCCTGGACAAGGAGTCCGCCAACCAGGAGTTCCGCAACCTGAACCTGGACGTGCTGGGCTTCGACGCCGAAACCAAGCGCAAGCTGCGGAAGTTCATCCGCGAGCCCTACGGCATGGTGCTGGTCACCGGGCCCACCGGCTCGGGGAAGACCACCACGCTTTACGCTTGCCTTTCGGAGATCGTGTCCACCGAGGACAAGATCATCACCATCGAGGACCCGGTGGAGTACATCCTCCCGGGGGTCACGCAAATCCCGGTGAACGAGAAAAAGGGGCTCACCTTTGCCCGGGGGCTGCGCTCGATCCTCCGGCATGACCCCGACAAGATCATGGTGGGGGAGATCCGCGACGAGGAAACCGCGCAAATTGCCGTACAATCCGCGCTCACGGGGCATCTGGTGTTCACCACGGTGCATGCCAACAACGTGGTGGACGTGCTGGGGCGCTTTTTGAACATGAACGTGGACCTCTACAACTTCGTCTCGGCCCTCAACTGCGTGCTGGCGCAACGGCTGGTGCGCAAGATCTGCCCCCACTGCAAGCGCCCCGCGGAGGTGAGCTTGGAGCTTCTGGAGGAATCGGGGCTCACGCCGGAGATGGTGCGGGGGGTCACGTTCTACGAGGGAGCCGGGTGCCTGGAGTGCAACGGCACAGGCTTTTTAGGCCGCACCGCGATCTCCGAGCTCTTGGACCTTTCCGACAACATCCGCGCGCTGATCCTCGACCGCCGCCCCGCAGCGGAAATCAAGAAGGCCGCCAAGGCGGAGGGGATGAAGTTCTTGCGGGAGTCGGCCCTGGAGCGGGTGTTCGCTGGGGTCACCACGCTGCGGGAAATCAACAAGGTAACCTTCGTGGAATGAACGCCCTGGCCCTGCTCCGCACGCCCCGTCCGCGCCACGCCTTTGCCGTGGCGGAGGGGGAGCTGCTGTACGGCTTTCTGGACCGCACCCGCACGCGGCTGGAGCGGGTGGAGCGCAAGGCGCTGCCCGCCGATACCTTCCAGCTGGGGCCGGTGGGGCTGTTACAGGTCAAGGCGGAAAAGCTCCGGGCGGGCCTGGAGGGGTTGCTTCCCGCCTTGCCGGAGCGGCCCAAGCGGGGGAGCCTGGTGGTGCCCGACGCTTGGCTGCGGGCGCTGGTGCTGGAGCTGGAAGCGCTTCCCTCCCAGCGCGAGGAGGCCGAGGAGGTGATCCGCTGGCGGCTCAAGAAGCTCTTGCCCTGCAGACCGGAGGAGGTGCGGCTGGACTACACCCCCTGCGGGGAAAACGGCCGGGTGCTGGTGCTCTTGGGGCTGGACAAGCCGCTGGCCGTGCTGGAGGAAACCTTCGCCGCCGCGGGGTGCCACCTGGGGGGCTTGGAGCCGGTTTCCCTGGCCCTTTCCGCGGTGCTCCCCCAGCTGCCCCGCCCGCTGGTGCTGGTTTCCACGGTGGGGCAGGCCATGGCCATGGTGGTGGTCTCCGGGGGTCGGGTGCAGCTTTCCCGCTTGAAGCTGCTGCCCCAGGGGGAGGCCAGGTCGCAAGCGCTGGCGCTCCGGGAGCTTTCCCGTACCGCGCGGTTCCTGGCGGAAAGGGGGCTTTCCGAGGCCGGGTTCGCGGTGGTGGTGGCGGAGGGGCAGGAGCGGCTCGCCAAGGCCATCCAGCTCTGGGCCCTGGAGCAAAAGGGGGTGGAGGTGCGGCAGCTGGGGGAACCGCCGGCCCCGCCGCTTCCCGGCGGCAGCAGGCTGGCGCTCTGGGGGCTTTTGGCCGCCGCCCAGCCGGGGGAGGCAGCATGAGGCGTCCGAACCTCGCCCGGGCCCCGTTCTTGGACACGAGACCGGTGTGGGTGGTCTCCGCCGCGCTGTGGCTTGCGGCCCTGGGGCTTTCCGGTTACGCGGTGGTGGACTTCCTCTCGGTGCGCGGGGAGCAGCAGAAGGCCGGGGCCAAGCTGGCGGCACTGGCCAAGGCCAACCAGGAGCTGCAAGAAAAGGCCGCAGCGATCAACCGCGAGCTGGCGGCGGTGAACTGGCGCAAGCTCAAGACCGAGGTGGAGGGGGTGTCCCAGGCCGCCTCCAAGCGGGGGCTGCGGTGGGGAAGGCTCTTGGCGGACCTGGAGCAGGTGGTGCCCTGGGACGTGCGGCTCACCTCCATCACCCCCACCGTGGGTGCCGATGGGGCGATTGCCCTGAGCTTGGAAGGGCTGGCCACGAGCCGCGAGGCGTGGCTCGGTTTCTTGCGCGCGCTCTTGGACGACCCGCGGTTTGCCCAGCCCGTGCCCCGGCAGGAGCAAGCGCCGGGCACCGGCAACGCCGTGGGGTACCGGTTTTCCCTCACCGTGACTTACCTTCCGGAGGGGCGCTCATGAGCCGATCCGCCTGGCGCAAGTACCTCTGGGTGTGGCTGGTACCTGCTCTGGTGCTGCTTTTGGACGGCCTGTGGCTTTTCGGGTTCCGCAGCACGGTGCTGGGGCGGGGGGCCAGCGTGGTGCAGCAGGTGCGGGAGAAAGAGCAGCAGCGCCGGGAGCTGGAGCGGGCCGTGGCGCAGCTCGCCGCCACCAAGGAGCGGTTGCGAGCGCTGGAGGAGGACCTGAAGCGGCTGCGGGGGGAGGAGATGGGGACCATGCGTGCCCGGCTGGTGCCGTTCCTCCTGGAGGTGGGGGAGCGCACCAGGCGTGCCGGGCTTTTCCCGGAGCGCATCGGCTACTCCGTGGCCCAGGACAAGAAGTCCGGCTTGGTGCACTTCGCTGCCACCTTCGAGCTTTCGGGGAGCTACGAGCAGCTGCGGCAGTGCGTCCGCGAGCTGGAGCAAGCGCCGCAGTTTTTGGTGATCGAGCGGTTGGGGTTGAGGGGGGAGGAGCTGGCTACGCGATCCGAGATCGCCTTGCAAATGGTGGTGGGCACGTACTTCGCCGACATGGACCGCAAGTTGCTGGCCGAGCTGGGGGCCGAGGAGGTTTCCCGTGCAGCTGAGTGATTCCCCCCGCAAGGTGGCCTTGGCGGTGCTGCTGCTGCTGGCGCTGGGGGTGGCCCTGGTGTGGCGGCTGCGCCCCGGGCTGATCCAGGGGGTGCTGGGGGGCGGGGCCAAGCTCACCGTGGGACGGTACGAGGTCCCCCAGCTGCCGGTCCTTCCCAAAAAAGCCGCGGAGGAAGACCGAGGGGTGCGCCGCAACCTGTTCACCTACGGGGCGCCCCCCACCCCCACCCCCGACCCGCGCCCCACCCCCACGCCTCCGCCCCCGCCGCCGCCTCCACCCCCCCGACCTACCCCCACCCCCGCGGGGGTCCTGCTCCCGGACGGCACCCGGTTGCCGCCCCCGCCCCCGTTCCCGCTGCCGTACCTCGGGTGGCTGGGCCCCCGGAGCAAACCGGTGGCGGTGTTCCGGGAGGGCGACGATGTGCTGGTGGCACCCGTAGGCTCTGTGGTGAAGGAGAAGTTCGTGGTGCGGGAAGTGGGTCCCACCACGGTAACCATCGGCTACCTGGGGTATCCGGAAAACGTGACCACCCAGGTGCCCTTGTCGAGGTGACGATGCGCAAGCTGACCCTGGCAATCTTGCTTTCGCTGTTCGCGGTCTCCTGTGCCACCTACCGCTACTCGCGGCAGGCGGAGGAGGCCATGAAGGGGGAGAACTGGGACGCCGCGGTGTACTACCTGCTGGAAGCGCTGGCGGCCGACCCGGGGAACATCAAGCTCAAGATGGACCTGCAGCGGGCCCGGACCCGGGCCGCCGAGGAGCACTTCCGCCGGGGGCTCGCCTTCGCCAAGGCCGGGGAGCTGCCCCGGGCGCGCACCGAGCTGGAGCTGGCGGTGCAGCTGGACCCCACCCACCAGTACGCCGAGACCGAGCTTGCCAAGGTGCGCAAGGACCTGGAGATCCTCGCCCAGGAAGGGGGGGCCGCCAAGCTGGAGCAGGCTAAGAAAGCGGCCAGGGAGATGAAGGTGAAGCCGCCGATCCTCACCCCGGAAACCGCGGAGCCCATGACGCTCTCCTTCCCCAACCCGGTGAACGTGAAGGACATCTACAACGCCATCGCCAAGGCGTTCGGGTTCAACGTGCTCTTCGATCCCCGGCTGCGGGACACCAAGCTGGCCATCGAGCTCAAGAACGTCACCGCTCGGCAAGCTCTGGACAACGTGGTGCAGGCGGCGCAGCACTTCTACAAGGTGCTGGACGAGAAGACCATCATCGTGGTGGAGGACACCCCCCAGAACCGCCGGGACTACGTGGACCTGGTGGTGAAGACCTTCTTCCTCTCCAACGCCGACGTGAAGGACATCAACAACATGATCCGCAGCCTCTTCGACACCCGGCGGGTGGCCACCAACGAGCAGCTCAACGCCCTGGTGATCCGCGACACCGCGGACAAGGTGGCCATCGCCGAGCGGCTCATCGCCGCCAACGACAAGTCGAAAGCCGAGGTGCTGGTGAGCGTGGAGCTGTTGCAGGTGGACTCCTCCAAGCTCCGGGACATCGGCGCGAGCCTTTCCTCCTACAGCTTCCCGGTGACCCTGGACCCCTCCCGCATCACCGGCGCTCCCGACAAGACCCGCATCCCCCTGCCGCGGCTCGACGAGATCACCCGCTCCATGTGGGGGGTGGTGGTGCCCAACGTGACCTTGAGCTTGATCAAGTCTGCTGGGCAAGCGGAAACCCTGGCCCAGCCGGAGCTGCGCATCACCGAGGGGGAGAAGGGGAGCGTGGTGATCGGCGACCGGGTTCCCATCCCCACCACCACCTTCAACACCGCGCAAACCGTCGGGGGGAACATCGTGCCCATCACCGCCTTCCAGTACCAGGACGTGGGCATCAAGATCAACGTGGAGCCCCGGGTGCACCACAACAACGAGATCACGCTCAAGCTGGAGGTGGAGGTCTCGGAGCTAGGGGAAAGCGTGGAGGTGGCCCAGGGGCAGAGGCAGCCGAAGATCGGCACCCGCACCATCAAGTCGGTGATCCGCCTCAAGGACGGCGAAACCTCGTTGCTCGCGGGGCTTTTGCGCTACAGCAAGCGGGAAAGCAAGTCCGGGGTGCCGTTTTTCTCCGATCTCCCGGTGATCGGCGGGCTGTTCCGCTCCACCCAGCACGACTTCAAGAAAACCGACCTGATCCTCACCCTCACCCCCCACGTGATCCGCAACCCGGACATCACCGAGGAGGACCTGGCACCGCTGTGGGTAGGCACGGAAACCCGGGTGAGCATTTTCGGGGGCGCCCCCCGGGTGCAAGGGCCCACGGAGCTCTCGATCTTCGGGCCCCGCCAAGCGGCTCCCGGTGAGCCGGCCCCCATGGAAGACGCGGCCCCGGAGCAGCCGGAGGAGGCCCCGCCCCCGCGGCCCCTGCCGCTGCGCTTCAAGGAGAAGCCGGAAAACACCTCCTCCCTGGAGAAGCCCCTCGGACAGCCAGCCGGGAAGCCTGTGGCGACGGGCATGGAGGCCACCGCGGCGGCCACTGCGGCGGCCACCGCGAGCTTCGGCATGGCCCGGTTGGAGTTTTACCCCAAGCGCTTCCCGGTGGCCCTGGGCCAGGAGGGGAGCTTGGTGGTGGTGCTGGACGCCGGGGCGGCGGGGGTGGACGGCCCGCTGCACTTCGCCTACGACCCCGGGCGGTTGGAGGTGCTGCGGGTGGAAGGGGGGCACGTGCAAACCGCCGAGGGGATCAAAGAGGTGCAGGTGACCCACACCCCGGTACTGGGCTGGATCACCGCCAGCTTCCCCGGGACCGCCACCGGCAGCGCCACGCTCCTGAAGCTCGTGGTGCAGCCGAAGAGCACCGGGGAGCTGCCGTTGATCTTCGCGGGCCCCATCGGCGCGGTGCTTTCGGAAAACGCCACGGTGGTGGGGGTGCCGGCCGCTGCCTTGGAGCGGGCGCCGTGAGGAGGGGCAAGGCATGAGGCGGCAGCGAGGGTTCACGCTGGCGGAGCTGGTGATGGTGGCGGCGCTGTTGGCGATCCTCACCGCCATCGCCGTGCCCACCGCGCGGTTTATGACCCGGCGGGAGCAGGAGGCGGAGCTGCGGCTGGCGCTGCGGCTCATGCGCAACGCGATTGACGAGTACAAGCGGTTGGCGGACCAAGGGATGATCCAGGTGGACCTGGGCACCGAGGGGTACCCTAAGAGCTTGGAAGAGCTCGTGGAAGGGGTGGAGATCGTGGGCCAGAAGACCAAGCGCAAGTTCCTACGCCGCATCCCCGTGGACCCCATGACCGGCAAGGCGGAGTGGGGACTGCGCTCCTACCAGGACGAGCCGGACTCCACCACCTGGGGCGGGCAAAACGTCTACGACGTGTACTCGCTTTCCGAGGCCACGGCGTTGGACGGCACCAAGTACAAGGACTGGTAGCCATGGGAGGCAGGGAAAAGGGTTTCACGCTCATCGAGCTGATCGTCGTGGTGGCGATCATCGGCATCCTCGCCACCATCGCGGTGCCCGCCATGCGCAACGCGCCGATCCGCGCCAAGGAAGCGGCGCTGAAGGCGGATCTCTACACGCTTCGCTCCTGCATAGACCAGTTCCACGGGGACCGGGGGCGCTGGCCCACCTCCCTGGAGGAGCTGGTGAGCTTGGGCTACCTGCGCAAGATCCCGGTGGACCCCATCACCGGCTCCGCCGACACCTGGGTGGTGGTGTACGCCGAGGTGAGCGGCGAGGAAACCGAAAAGGAGCAGGAGGCGGGCCCGGGGATCATTGACGTGCACTCCGGGGCCGAGGGGATCGCCTTGGACGGCACCCGCTACGCCGACTGGTGATGCAGCGGGCGAAGATGCAGCGGGCGAAAGGGTTCACCATGGTGGCGGTGGTGGTAGCCATGGCGGTGATGGCCATCATGATGGGGGTGGCGGTGCAGACCGTCACCTTCCAGCGCCAGCGGGAAAAGGAAGAGGAGCTGATCTTCCGGGGCAACCAGTACGTGGAGGCGATCCGCCTGTTCCGCGCCCGCCAGGGCCGCTTCCCCCTCACCCTCAAGGAGCTGGCGGAGGCCAAGCCCAGGGTGCTCCGCAAGCTCTGGGCGGACCCCATCACCGGCCAGGCGGACTGGGTGCCGGTGTTCTTGGGGGAGGAAGGGGCCGGGCTGGGGGAGATCGGCATTGGCATTGCCGTGCCCACCCCGCCCCCCGGGGAGCGCAAGAGCGAGGCTCGCGGTCCCATCGTGGGGGTGCGCTCCCGCTCCTGCCAGGAGTCCATCAAGGTTTACGAGGGGCGCACCAGGTACTGCGACTGGAAGTTCGTGTACGACCCCAAGAAGCTGCGCCCCCCGGCGCCGGGAGGGGAAAAGCAGCGCTAGCCCTGGCGGCCCGCCCGGGCCGAGAGCACCTGGGCTCGCTGGCTTTGCCAGGCAGCGCGGGCTTGCTGCGCCTCGGCGAGGCTGCGGAACTTCTGCAGCCCCCGGGGCGGCGGGAAAGGCGCCAAGCGCTGGGCGAGGTGGAAAAGCTGCCGCAGCCGGTGCAGCAGCTGCGGATCCCCGGGGGCAAGCCGACTCACCCGGGAAGCCTCCTGGAGGGTGCGGAACTTTTCAACGCTCATCGCCCGCCTCGCTGGGGAAGTTCTCCTCCAAGAGCAGCGCGTCCGCCTGGTCCTGAAGCCGGAGCGAGTGGCGTTTCATGCGGTACAGGGTGCGGGGCGTAGCCACTTTCACCGGAACCCCTTCCACTTCGATTTCCGTGACCTCCANGTCCCCCCAGTGCCACGCTTCGCCGATGTGGCCGAGGATGTCGATCACCAGCTCGGACTCCGGAGGACCGTAACNAACCACAGCGTACTCACCTACCAGGTCGCTGGCCCGAATCTTCTCGATTTCGGGGTCACCCCAGACTGCTAAAAGTGCTGCTCGTAGACGGCTCACGTTCTCCTCGCTGGGCTCCACGAAAAGGTCCAGATCCTCGGTGATTCGGACGAGCCCCCAGAGCGCCAGCGCCACCCCGCCGATGAGCGCGTAAGCTACCCGGTTGGCGGCAAGCTGTCGGAAAAGCTTTAAAAGCTGCTCCCAGTCCACGGACCAAGCTTACCACGCCCCGGACGAGCCAGGCTCGGGCCGCGGAGCNTGCAGACGCTGGCGAGGCGGGGTGCGTAAACTTGGGCGATGGTGCAGCGCCAAGGCGGCAAGCGTGCGACCCTGCTGGGTCTTTCCCCGGCTTCGTGGATGTGGCTGGCGCTCTTGGTGGCAGGCGTGCTGGCCTCCCGGGGGCAGCTTTGGCTCGGCGAACCCCCGGAGCGGCAGCCTCTGCGCCTGTCCCAGCCCGCCACCGCGGTGGAGGAGCTTTCCCAGCTGGGTCCCTCCCAGCTGGGCTACTTCGCTTGGGTGGCAGGGGAAACCCTCACCTTGCGCTTTTCCCGCCTCCAAGCCGGGGACCTGGTGAAGATCAAGGCGTTGGCCGAGCCGCGATCCTGCGTGCTGGCCGCGGAGCTGGACGGCAGGCTCGTGGGATCGTTCCGGCTTGCCGGNAGCTTCCGGGAGGTGCGGCTGGTGCTCCCCAAGGCCGGGGAGAAGCTTCGCCTGCGGCGGGTGGGGGACCCGTGTACCGTGCATTTTTCCCGCATCAAGCGCCAGGGCTTCCTGGGCACCACGGGACCGGGGGTAGGGGAAGCCTACCTGGTTTCCCCCAAAAAGCAGCNTCCCGCCCCCGTGCCTTGGGGATCGGTGCTGCTGCCACCCGGAAGCGCAGCGGCAGCCGCGGCTTTGCTTTCGCTTTTGTCCCGCCGCCGGCTGCTATGGCCCCCAGGGCTTGCCGCGCTGGGGGTGAGCGGAGGGNCGATGGTTTGCGCCGCGGCGGCGGCGTGGGTTGCCCGGGTGCGGGTGGTGTACCCGCAGACCACCCTTTGGCTCTTCTGGCTCGCACCCCAGGGGGCCTGGGCGCTGGGGATCGCCTGGAGCAGGCGGCGGGAGCTGGGGCACCTGGCAACCCGAACCCTCGGGGTTTTGGGGCGGTGGTGGCAGCGTGTTCGCCAAGCGGCGCTCGGCCCGGCGCCGGCGGAGCTTTCCGCCGCAGCGGCGCTACTTGCAGCGCTTTACGGCGCTTGGCTTCTGGCGAGCTTGCCAGCCACGCCCTTCGAGTGGGACGAGTACCTCTTCGCCAAGGGGGTGGAGCGCTTCGACGTGGCCCGCCACGCGCCCCACCCCCCCGGCTACCCGGTGTACATCGCCGTGGCCAAGCTGTTCTTCGTTGCCGGGGTGCCGGCGGTGCACGCCACGCAGTTAGCCTCCCTCTTGGGGGCGCTGCTGGCGTTGGCGGGGGTTTTCCAGCTGCTGGCTGCCGGCGGGGTGGGGGAGGGGAGGCTCTGGGCCGTGGTGGGGGCGGCGGGGCTTCCCTGCGTGGTCTTCGCTGCCAACCTGGGGCTTTCCGACATGCTGGCGGCAGGGCTCGGCGCCTGCAGCCTGGTGTGGCTCTGGAGGCTCCAGGAGCGAGGGGGGAGGAGGGAAGCCCTGGTGTTTGGCGCGGTGGCGGCGCTAGGGTTGGGTGCCCGGCCCCAGGTGGCGCTGCTGCTGCTTCTGCCGGCCGCCTCAGCCGCGGTGCGCCTGCTGCGCCAGGGCAATTTCCGGTTCGCCTGGGCGGTGCTCGCCGGTGGCGCTACCAGCGCGGGAATTTGGCTTCCCGCGGTGCTTGCCACCGGCTGGAAGCGGTACTGGGCCGCTACCCAGCACTTGGCCAACTGGATGCAGCAGCACGAGGCGCTCTCCCGCTTCCCGCTGATGCCGGTCTCCCGTTTTCTGGAGGATTGGCTGGTGCGACCGCTGGGGCACCCGCTTTTGGCGCTGGCGTTTTGGCTTTCGGTGCTGGGGGGCACGGTGGGGTTGTGGCGGGCGAAGAAGGGGAGGCTCGCGGCGTTCCTCTGGGCGGCGGGCGGGGGGTACCTGCTGCTGGCACCTTGGGCCATGACCGCCGAAGCTTGCGTGCGCTACAGCTTGCCCGGGTTCCTGGTGCTGGCGGGGCTTCTCGCCGGGTGGGAGGTTTTCGGGGCGGGGCTGCTGCGCCTACTCCCTGGGGCGGTTCTGGGGGTGGCGGGGTTGCTGTGGAGCTTGCCAGCGCTCACCCTCAGGGCCGGGGAGCCAAACCCGGCGTGGCAAGCGCTTTCTTGGGTGGCGGAGCGCCTGCCCGCCGGGGAGGTGGCGGTGCTCGAGGGGTTGCGCCCCCACGGGGAGTGGTTGCTCCGGGGTTCGGGGCACCGGGTGAGGTTAGTGGCCGAGCCGCAGCAAGCTCGGGGGGCACGGGTTCTCGTGGGCCAGGGGAACATGGCGCCGGCCAGCCGGGTCTTGTTCCGCGCTTTCTGGCCCAGCGAGCCCACCGGGAGCCTCGCCCGCCGCCGCTACCTGCAAGCTTGGGTCATCGAGCCGTAGGGGGCCTGNCCGCCCGAGGCCGGGCAGCGCCTTCCCCCCGGGGTGTAAACTTGGGGGCCTCATGGAAACGGGGGGGGCGCTGATCGTCGAGAGCCTCGAAGCACCCACCGCGGCCATCGGCGTGTGGGTGCGGGTGGGGTCGGCTTGGGAGCCGGAAGGCCAGGCGGGGATCACCCACCTTTTGGAGCACCTGTTGCTGCGGCGCTGCGGCTCCCGCACCCCGGAGGAAATCGCCGAGCTCATAGACGCCTTGGGGGGGCAGGTGGACGCGTTCACCACCCGGGAGGTGTGTGCGGTGACCGCCCACGTACCCCAGGAGCTGCGAAAGGAAGCCCTGGAGCTGGTGCTGGATGCGGTGTTCGATCCCCGCTTGGAGCCTGGGGAGCTGGAGGTGGACAAGGGGGTGGTGGCGGCGGAGTTCGACGTGGTGCAGGACTCCCCCGCCGAGGTGGCGGCGGAGAAGGCGCTCGCCGCTTGCTGGGGTCGCCACCCCCTGGCGCGCCCCATCCTCGGCTACCGGGAGACCGTGGCGGCGCTGGGGGTGGAGGCGCTGCGGGCGTTCCACCGGGGGTGTTTCGGCCGGGACCGGGCGCTGGTGGTGGCGGTGGGTCCCTGGGAGGAGGCCGAGCTGGCGGCTCGGTGGGATCGCATTCCGCTGGCGGGCCGCGCCCAAGGGGTGCTGCCACCCCCCAGCTTCCTCCCAGCGCTGGTGCGGGAGGAGCGGCCGGGGTTGGAGCAGGTGTACGTGCACCTGGTGTTTCCGGGTTTGCCTTCCGCCGATCCGGAGCTGCCGGCGCTGGGGGTGCTGGACCAGCTCCTGGGGGCGGGGAACGCCAGCAGGCTGTTCCGCCAGCT
>JGI24188J35168_1000446_pt1 | contig 24051 bp, 24 predicted proteins | sample YNPBryantNP2012_FD_35168 | JGI IMG/M metagenome (IMG submission 35168) | reverse complement strand
GGGAGATAGTGCATGCCTTCGTTGTGGTGAGGGAAGGTCGGTCCCTGGATGAGAATGAGATTGTCGAGCATTGCAAATCTAGACTGGCTAGCTACAANAAGCCCAGGAAGGTCACTTTTGTCCCTCAGATTCCGAGGAATCCATCGGGCAAGATTCTCAAGACGAAATTGAGAGAGCTCCTCTCTACAAGNAATGAAAATGGACTGAGGGGGAACTCATGACCCGGGGGTCGATGGCAGTCGTGCTCACTGGACCAGGAAGGATGGAGCTGAGGAGATTTCCCCTTCCCCCTATCGGGGAAGAGGATGGTCTACTGAAAGTGGAGCTAGTCGGGGTTTGCGGCTCTGATCCGGGAATATTTTCTGGAANATCCACGANGGGTGAGAGGCCCTATCCCATAATACTGGGACACGAGATAGTGGGCAGGATAGTNGAGATAGGGGAAAAGGCCCAAAGGAGGCTAGGTGTGGAGGTGGGTGACANGGTAGTNCNGAGCCTCCCCATCTGTTCGGTGGATATAGCGATTACGTGTACATCCAGCCGAGGGCAATGGTCCACAAGACAGGGGAGGAGATATCCCCTGAAGTGGGAGTCCTTATATGCGCTGTCTTGGGANATGCGGTGAGGTGGCTCAGGCAGTTGGGTGGGGTATCCCTGGGGGATTGTGTCGTCATAATAGGTCCAGGTCAGCAAGGATTGGCGGGAGTTGGAGTAGCCAGTGAGTGCGGGGCAGAGCCAATAATAGTTGTGGGGCTCAGCAGGGATAAGAGGAGAGTGGCCATGGCCAGGGAGCTGGGAGCGCATCTCACTGTAGAGGCGGAAAAGGAGGATGCGTTCCAAGTAGTACGCCATGCAACCAAGGGAAGGATGGCAAGGCTCGTCATGGATGTGTCGGGAAGTGAGGCCGGTGCCCGGATGGCCCTCGAACTGGCTGGGAAGAGGGCGAGGTGAAGGCAATTGGGCCCAGCTCGGGGGATGACCACAAAATAACGCGAGAGGTCCAGAAGATGGAAAAGGATCCCTATGACCTCAGAGGAGAGGTGGCCATGGTAACAGGGGGCTCGAGAGGGATAGGGAGGCACCTGGCTATCTTTCTCGCAAAAAGGGGTGTATCTGTGGCCGTGGGAAGCCGAAACTTGGAAGAGTGCGAGAAGGTCGTGCGAGAGATCCTCGCAAAAGGGGAAGAGGCCCGGGCCTTCTTCCTCGATGTGTCGGACCCAAAGAGCATCTCTCGTATGGTCCAAGGGGTCCTTGCCTGGAAGGGAAGGGTGGACATTCTCATCAACAACGCCGGGACCAACGTGAGGAAACCAGCCCTGGATTTCAGCGAGGAGGAATGGGACCTGATAATGGACACCAATCTCAAAGGTGCCTTTTTCTGCGCTCAGGAAGTGGCCCGGGCCATGATCCGTGGAGGAGGCGGGAAGATACTCAACGTCTCATCCGCAGCAGGTGGGATGCCTGTGCCATGGCTTGCTCCCTACAGCATAAGCAAGGCGGGTCTGAACCAGATGACCAGGATCCTGGCTTTGGAATGGGCCAGATACAATATAAGGGTCAATGCCATCGCCCCGAGCTACATCGAGACCCCCCTCACGAGGGAGTGGCTCAAGGACCCGAAGAGATACGAGATGCTCACCAAAAGGTCTCCCATGAGAAGGTTGGGGACCCTTTCGGATCTGGAAGGGGCTGTGCTCCTCCTTGTATCCGATGCCTCGGCTTTCATCACAGGACAGGTGATCTTCATAGACGGGGGAAGCAGCGCCGGATGGGCCCTCGATTGGGAAAGATCGAGCCAGGGAGAGAAGGGCGGAGACTCATGAGCTTTCCGAGTTTTCCCGAGTACATTCAACAAAAGGGGGCCTCCTTCGGAAAGAGGGTGTTTCTCAAGGACTTTGGCCAAAAGAGGGCTTACACCTATGAGGAATTTGCTCGCCTTTCGGCCAGGATGGCCAAAGGCCTCGCCAAAATGGGGATAGAGGAGGGAGATAGGGTTGCTATCCTCCACCCAAACCATACAGATTTCGTGTTGGCCTATAGTTCCATTGCCCATGCCGGGGGAGTGGCTGTTCCCATAAATCCCCTCTATACCCAGAGGGAGGTGCTCTTCATCCTCCAGGATTCCGGGGCTAAGGCCCTGATCACAACTCGCAGTTTCGAGAAACTCGTTGAGGCCACAAAGGGAGAGGCCCCTTCCCTGGAGCTAGTGGTGATGAAGGAGGAAGGAGAGGTTTTGATCCAGACCATGGAACGGCTCTTGGGGACTCTGAGAGGGGAGCTCATCAGGGAAGTGCGGCCTGAATCTCCGGCTTTCATCTTCTACACTTCGGGCACAACCGGGAGGCCCAAAGGGGTTATCCTGAACCAGCGGAATCTGGTATTTGGCGGTGCAAATACCGCCCAGAATTACGGCCTCAGGGAGGACGATGTAGCTCTGGTTTGCCTTCCCCTCGTCCACATTTTCGCCAATGCGAGCCCGGTTTTGGGCTCTCTCAATGCAGGGGGGAAAGCGGTCATAATGGAGAGATTCCAGAGCGATGCGGCCCTCGAGGCCATGGAGAGGGAGAGGATCACCTGGTTTCCTGGGGTTCCCACCATGTTCGCTTATCTGATGGAGGCCTTCCAAAGGGCGCCCAGGAAGATGCCTTGTCTGAGGATGGGGCTTTCGGGTGGGGCATCCATGTCAGCGGAGCACCTGAGCCGTTTCCAGGAGATGTTCCAGGTGCCAGTGGTGGAGGTATACGGTCTCACGGAGTCAACGGGGCTTGTAACTGCCAATCCAGTCCATGGGGTGAGAAAGGTCGGTTCCATAGGAATTCAGGTATCGGGGGTGAGCGTCAGGCTCCTGGATGAAACCGGGAAAGAGGTGCCACTGGGAGAGGTTGGAGAGCTCGTCTTCAAGGGGCCAAATGCCACACCAGGCTATTGGAACCTTCCGGATCTCACCCTATCCACCATAAGGGACGGGTGGGTACATACCAAGGATTTGGCCCGAATGGACGAAGAGGGCTACTACTTCATAGTGGGACGAAAAGACGAGCTCATCATATGCGGTGGATACAATGTCTACCCGAGGGAGATAGAAGAGGTCCTCTACCAGCATGAGTCCGTGGGAGAGGCTGCGGTGATAGGGGTCCCTCATCCGACCCTAGGCCAAGTTCCAAAGGCATTCCTGGCTCCCAAAAAAGGCCATCGCATCGAGGAAGAGGTGATAAGGGAGCATTGCGCCAAGTACCTGGCCCCTTACAAGGTGCCCAGATACATCCAGGTCATGGACGAGCTTCCCAAAAGCTCAACGGGAAAGATCCTGAAAAAGATGCTTTCATGATGGGGGTTCCCAATGCATCCCCTTCTCAATGACGATCAAAGGGCATTCTGGGAGAGATGTCAGAGATATGCGAGGGAAGAATTGGCTCCCTTGGCAAGGGCTTTGGGCGAGGTGAAAGATGTCCCAGAGGAGTTGAAGGCCTCCCTCGCATCATCAGGGGTCTATGGTCCCCTTTTCCCGGCCCAGTACGGCGGGTGCGGACTCAGTCCAGTAAAGATATGCCTGGCCAGGGAGGCACTTGCCTACGTCTACGGGCCAGCGGACACCACTTTTGCCATGCAAGGGCTGGGAAGCCATCCCCTGATCCTCGGGGGATCCCAGAGGCAAAAGGAGAAGTACCTGCCAAGGCTGGCAAAAGGGGATCTCCTCACCACCTTCGCCCTCACGGAGCCGGGGGCTGGCTCGGATGTTTCAGCTCTCGAGACCAAGGCNGAGAAGGTGGGGGACGGCTTCGTCGTGAGGGGGACAAAGCGATTCATATCCAACGGCTATTCAGCGGATATGGCGATCGTCTTCGCCTCTACACCAACGGAGGGAGACCCAAGGGCCATCTCCGCCTTTGTAATGGAAAAGGGGATGAAGGGGTTCCAAGTCCTGAGGAGGATGGAGCTCCTTGCAAGCCACGACATAGTGGAATATGCCCTCAGGGATGTGTGGGTCCCGGAGGAAGCGCTGGTGGGAAAATTGGGGGATGGTCACACCCTCGCCATGAAAACCCTGGAGCTCATGAGGGTCTCTGTTGGGGCCGCTGCCTTGGGAATGGCACAGGCTGCCCTCGATGAAGCCCTCCATTGGGCGAGAAAACGCGTTCAGTTCGGGAAGAGGATAGGGGAGTTCCAGGGTGTCTCTTTCCAGATTGCGGATGCGGCAACTGAGCTCGAAGCAGCGAGGGCTCTCGTTTACACGGCAGCTCTGGAGAAGGAGGGAGAGTCTCCTCGGGCTCGGATTCTCTCTTCCATGGCCAAGGTATTCGCCACGGAGGCCGCCTTCAGGTGCATAGACAGGGCGGTTCAAATCCACGGNGGGGTGGGGGTTCTCAGGGGCTCCAGGGTGGAGCAGCTCTATCGGGAAATAAGGCCCCTGAGGATCTATGAGGGCACTTCCGAGATCCAAAGGCTCATAATATCTAGGAGCCTCCTCAGGGATGGAACCCGGTGACATCTGGCCGAGGGGCTCCCGGAGCTCCACTAGAAGGGGGAGGATCATGGATCCAGGGAAGTTCAAAGGGCTCATAAAAGAGGGGAGAGTCTACGATCTGGGCATGGAGTATTTTGTGGGGATGCCCCATCACCCAAATCATCCACCCTTNGCCTTCGCCTTGACCAAGCTCCACGGCGAGGTGGTATATCCAGGAGGGGTATCGGCCTGTAACTGCCTCTTCACTACAGGGGGACACACGGGGACTCACATCGATGCCTTGGGCCACATAAGTTTGAATGGGAGGGTCTTCGGTGTGGGTGAAATAGGCCCCTTTCAGGACTACTACGGCCTGAAGAAAGGGGGGATCGAGACAGTATCACCCATCGTGGCGAGGGGAATCCTCCTGGACATAGCTGGGTTGGAGGGAAAAGAGTGTTTGGATGAGGGCTTCGAGATAGATGCTCGGGTCCTCTCCGAGGCGGAGAAGGAGCAAGGGGTCGTCATCGGGGAAGGGGATTGTGCCCTCATCAGAACGGGCTGGATCAGGCACTTCGGGGATCCTCGAGCCTATGTGTCCCATGAGAGGGGATGCCCTGGCCTCGTGGAGGATGGGGCAAGGTGGCTTGCCAGCAAGAAGGTCTCTTGTGTGGGCTCGGACACCCTGGCCCTGGAGAAGACCCCCACAGCCCACCTTCCTGTGCATGTCATTTTGCTCGTGGAAAATGGCATTCACATAATGGAGGTGCTCAACTTGGAGGAACTGGCTAGGGACAAGGTCTGGGAGTTCTTGCTCATTGTGTCTCCTCTCAAGATAAGAGGGGGGACGGCCTCTCCAGTGAGGCCAGTGGCCATAGCATGAAGGGGTTCTCAAATCATGGAGCTCTGAGAAAGGAGGAGGGGAAAATGAGAAAGGAGAGGACATGGGGAGGGATCTTGGCAGCAGCACTTTTGGCCGCGATGTCCCTGGGGCCTGCGTCAGCAGCCGAGAAGAGGCTGGTCATTGCGACAGCATCAACGGGTGGGACGTGGTACCCTCTGGGAGGTGGGGTCGCGAGCATAATATCCAAGTATGTGCCCAATGTGTCGGCGTCGGCCAAGCCATCTGGGGCCTCTGTGGAGAACATAAGGAATGTGGGAACGGGAAGGGTTGATCTGGCCATAGTGATGCCGGATGCTGCCTATTTTGCCTTCCGAGGGGAGGCCGATTTCAAGGCGGACAAGAAGTACGATAACCTGAGGGCTCTTTTCGCCACGTATCCCATAGAGGCATATTTCTACACCGTGGAGTCCACTGGGATAAAGAACTTTTCCGACCTCAAGGGAAAGAAGGTGGCTGTGGGTGCAGCTGGCTCTGGGACCGAGGTCTTCAATAGGATGGTATTGGAGCTTTACGGCATAACCTACGAGCACATAAAGCCGCAGTTCCTCTCAGCACCCGAGGCGACCGAGGCCTTGAAGGATGGCACCGTGGATGCTGCCATGTACCTCCTGGGAACCCCGGCCCCCGCCATAATGGAGCTTGCAACCCAGAGGAAGGTGGTCTTCATCAGCATGGAGCCGGAAAAGGTGAAGGCCTTCTGCGAGAAGTATCCTTTCTATTCCCCCGCTAAGGTCAAGGCTGGAACCTACAAAGANCAAGCTCAAGATTTCCACACGGTCAACTACTACGGGATCTTCATATGCAACAAGGACATGGACGAGAAGCTCGCGTACGACATAGTCAAAGCGGTCTTCGACCACAAGGAGGAGTTGGACCAGATTCATGTAGCCTTCAAGGACATAAAGCTCGAAAACGCGACAAAGAGCGTGGCAATTCCATTTCACCCAGGAGCTGAAAAGTTCCTCAAGGAGAAAGGCGTCATAAAGTGAGGCCCTCGCAAGGACCCATCTTGTTGGTCCTTCTCGGCTCTGTGGGGACCCTCCTTGTTTTGGCGCCCATGGCCATGGGAGGGAATTCCACAAGGCCCCTTCACTTGCTCGTCAAGGATCAGGCCGAGGATGGAGTTTACTGGTGTACGGGTGTCGAGGAAGGGGATGGGGTCGTGGTGGAGTTCTTGCACTCATACGAGAGATTCCCGGTTCGGGAAGAGTACTTCATTGAGGGGCCAGAGAGGATCAGGCTCGTGAGGATAGTTTCTCGATCCATGCTCAATGGACAGGGCTTCTGGTCCGGGAAACTTGAGCTTCGAGGAGATGGATGGGCCGAGATAGAAGGATGGGAGACCCTCTTGGAGAGGATAGAGTTCATTATGGGAAGCCCGGATCTGGCAAACCACAGACTGATTTTCAGGGGAAGGAGTTTTTCCCTCTCCAGCAAGATCGCTCCGGGGACCCAGGTAGCGGTGGAGGTCCAAGAAGGGGAATGCGAGAAGGAATGAGTGGTAGATGAGGAGACGGCGTCGAGGCCAATGAGATGCTCGAGCACCCGGGGCTCTTGGGGGATCAATTGGTGCCGCAAGGGGTTTGCTCGCTTGTGGCTCGGGGACAGATCCCCTACTGGGGAATCGGGAGGAAGGAGCCCTCAAGAGAAACCCATGTCTCCGGAGACCGGAGTCCTGAGGCCGAGGCCCCGAGTTTCTCGTCTTCACGACTCATTGGGGATCGGGATGATTTGACTGGTCTGGGGGATCGATGTGAGAGGTGGCAGGAAGATGGACTATGCCAGTAGGATAAAAGCCCTGGTAGTCACTCTCGTTTCCGTTGCCATGTGTGTATTTCACCTGTACACGGCTCAGTTCGGCCTCATGCCAGCCGTGATACAGAGGGGGCTTCACCTTCTCTTTGGGATTTTGCTCGTGTTTCTCATCTACCCAGGGGTGAAGAAGGGCCCTTTAAGGGGACCTCTCAGGGTCATGGATTTTCTCCTCGCTGGGGGTGGAGCAGCGGGTCTCCTCTACATAGTAACCCAATACAGGAACATAGCCATGAGGGGAGGGGCCCCCAATGTGGCGGACATAGTGTTCGGGTCCATCGTCATATTGGTCACGTTGGAGGCCACGAGGAGGGTTCTTGGGCCAGCTTTGAGCATAATAGCATCGGTGAGCATCCTCTACGCCCTTTTCGGCCATTACGTCCCGGGGGATTGGGGCCACAGGGGTGTGTTCTTCGACGAACTGGTGGAATATCAGTTTCTCACGACAGAGGGGCTCTTCTCTGTTCCCCTGGGGGCTTCGGCCAACTTCATATTCCTCTTCGTGCTCTTCGGCTCCTTCCTCGTGAGCTCCGGAACAGGGGATTTTTTCATCAAGTTCGCCAATTCCCTGGCAGGCCACATGCGAGGTGGGCCGGCCAAGGTGGCGGTTCTCTCATCGGCTGCCTTCGGCACCATATCCGGATCCGCAGTGGCCAATGTCGTGTCCACTGGCTCTTTCACCATTCCCCTCATGAAGCGCATAGGGTATAGGCCTGTCTTCGCTGGCGCCGTAGAGTCTGTGGCATCTACAGGGGGGCAATTCATGCCCCCTGTGATGGGGGCCGGTGCGTTCATCATGGCCGAGATGTTGGGGATCTCCTACTTGAGGGTATGCATGGCGGCGGCAATNCCAGCCGTTCTATATTTCTTCGCCCTCCTTTANATGGTCCACATGGAAGCCCTGAGGAAGGGNTTGAAGGGGCTCCCCAGGGAGGAGCTTCCCAAGCTGGGACCCGTCCTGAAGGAGGGGGGTTACTTGCTTCTACCCGCTCCCTTTCTCGTGGTGCTCCTGGTTATGGGTTATTCGCCCATGAAGGCCGGTTTTTGGGCAATAGTGGCAGTGGTCTTTGTGAGCAGCTTGAAGAGAGCTAGCCGGATGGGATTGGGGAAGATAATCTCCACCTTCGAGAGAGGAGCCAAGGGAGCCCTGGAGGTCCTCTCTGCTTGCGCCACCGCCGGAATAGTGATAGGAGTTGTGACCCAGACTGGGCTCGGCCTAAAGTTCTCGACCCTGGTGATACAGGCCGCTGGAGGGAATCTCTTCATAGCCCTCGTGTTCGTGATGGTGACCTGCTTGATTCTGGGCATGGGACTGACGACCTCGGCGGCCTACATCTTGACCGTGATCCTCGGGGGACCGGTCCTCACCAAACTAGGGGTGGATCCCCTTGCGGCCCACATGTTCGTCTTCTACTATGCTTGCCTGAGCACCATAACCCCTCCCGTGGCTCTGGCTGCCTTTGCAGGGGCCGGGATTGCGGGATCTTCCCCCTTCAGGACAGGCTTCGAGGCCATGAGGCTTGCAGCAATAGCCTATGTGGTTCCCTTCATATTCGTATACCATCCGGTCCTCATATGGAAGGGAAGCCCGTGGGAGATAGCTCAGGCAGCCGTAACCGCGGCCTTGGGGTGCGTGGCCATAGGCTCGGGCCTCATGGGATACATGATCACGAGGCTCGGGCTTTGGAGCAGGGCCATCTTGCTCCTGGCGGCCCTTCTGCTCCTCGTTCCGGGGACACACACGGATCTGATTGGCTTGGCGCTTCTTTTGGGGATCTGGGCAGCGGACCGTTTTGTAAAGAGGACATCTGTGGGCGAGGAAGGGCTTGGGGCCGAAAAGGCAAAGATACCGGCCTCTTCTCCGGAACCCCCTAAAACCCCTTGAGGGCCAATGGCCCCAGTGATGATGAAACCATTCTAGGAGGTGGAGCGATGGCCAGGTTTCTCTTCGTGCTCACGAGGGGGATGGAGGACCCTACGAGAGCGACCCGTTGCTTCCAGTTCGCCAAGGTGGCCAAGGAGGAAGGACACGAGGTGGAGATATTCCTCACCGATGATGCCGTAGTTTTGGGAAAGGTGGGGATTGCAGAGAACATAAAGTCTCCAACTGGAGACGAGCTCAAGCCCTATTTGGATTACATTGTGAAAGAGAAAGTCCCCATCTATGTCTGAACTCCTTGCGCCAATGCTCGCCAGGTTGGCGAGGAAGAGCTCCTTGAGAATGCGAGGCTGGATACAGCCAAGACCTTGATCCGAATAGCTGGCGAGGCAAAGGTTTTCACCTTCTGAGCTGAGGGGGCCGGGGGAAAGATGGATCCGGGAAGGGGCACTGTGGGCCAGGCCCCGCCCTTCACCCGTAAAGGGAAAATTCTTTACCTCTGCATACCCCCCACCCTCTCCTCTCCATCGACAATGATGGCCAAAAGGGGTCTTCACACCTTCTCCGGGTCGCACTCATCCTTCCAAGACATACCGGCAGGCGCCGAGATCGCCCTGTGAAGGGGCGAGGGAAAATGGCCCTGCACCAGGCCATCCAGAACTCACCTGTTGCCCAAATCCCCCCTCAGGCACCACACAATCCCACTATGGGTCCACAGGCAAGAGGTCCTTTTTCAGGAGAAAATACAGGGATCCCTCTTCTTGGAGATTCCCAGCCACAAGTTCCGCATGGGGTCCGGATCCGCAGTAAAGATCCACCCTTCCTTTCCCCTTGATGGCCCCGCCTGTATCCTGGTTGAACACTATCCTGCAAAAGGGCCTCCTTGGCCCTCTCTTCCCCCTAGCTCCCTCTTCAGGCAACGTTGAACACAGGACAGCCACGGCCGCCGGAGGGAAGATTCTCCTGTCTGTGGCTATGCTTCTTCCCTCGGTGAGGGGGACATTCAGATGACCCAGGGGGCCTCCGTCCGTTCTCTTGAAGAACACGTAGCTCGGATTCTGGCAGAAAAGGGAATCCATCTCCTCCCGGTGGTCGGCGAGGTAAGCCCTTATCGTCTGCATGGAGACCTCTTCCTCGGATAAAGCCCCCATCTCCACCAAGACCCTCCCCAGGCTCCTGTAAAGATGGCCATTGGAGCCATGATAGCCCAACATGAAAGAGGAGCCATCCTCCATCACCACCTCTCCGGAACCCTGGATGTGGAGGAAGAACCTCTCTATGGGATCCTTGACCCATGCTATCTCCAACCCTCTACCGTGGAGTTTCATGTCCCTGTCTATCTCGCATCTCGTATAGTACGGAACGAGCCTTCTGCCCTCGAGACGGCCCACTATACGCCTCCCCTCCAGATCCTTCGCGAAAAGCCCCAGATCCACTTCAACAAGGTCCTCTGGAAGCCCATATATGGGAAATCTGTAATCTCCTTTTCCATCCAAGCTTCCTGGAAGTCGGGGAAGATAATATCCAGTGAGGAGGACCTTGCCAGGGGTCTCGTCTTTTCCAGCGACCCTGAGCCAGACGAACTCTTCCCTCAAGCGCTTTCCAACGCATCGGGCATCCCGGCACTCCGAGACAAGTTCGAGGATCCTCCCGATGGTCTCGACCGAATCCCTCACCCTCACCTTTATGGGACCATAGGAGAGCACCGTGCTTGGGTCGAGCCTCTCGAGATACTCGAGGCTCCTCCTCCCCGCGAGCTCAACAAACTCCAGATTCATGTCATCGACAATCTCTGGAATCTCCCTTTGGGGAATGACGGCCATGGGAAAGGGGGTCGGACGAACTTCCACTTCCATCCACCCCTTACACCCGGCCAGCCCAGCCCAGATGCAGAGAAGACCGCCCCAGAAGGCCAGGTGGAATTTTCGCCCCAAGGTAGCCTCCCTCTCACCTNTCGTAGATTCTCTCTAGGAGAACGAGGGGATGGACCGNTTTGACCCCCGCTAGCTCCTCTATCTGCATCCTGCAAGCAGCGCAACTACTCGCAACGATGGAGACATCCGACTCACGAATCCCCTTTGCCATCTCCATTCCCATCTGTCTGGAAAGACGAGAATTTTTCTTCTTCAAGCCGAATGTCCCGCCCATCCCACAGCATAGATCCCTTAGTCGGACCAACTGCACCTTTCCTGTTGCCTCGAGGAGCTTTGCTGGCGCATCCCCCTCTCCCAGTGCCCTCAAGTGACAAGGTGAATGATAGCCGACCTTGGGCCCGGTGTTGCGGACCCTTGAAGGAGTTCCTCTCCCGGCCTCCACCATTTTGAGCAGAAATTCGTGGATGTCCTCACAGAACTGGGCCACGATCCTCGACCTCTCCTCCTCGATGATCCTGGGATACTCTGACTTGAAGGCCAGAAGGCATGTCGGTTCCNTGAAGAGAATCGGGATCCCGTCTCGGGCAATGGGCTCGAGTTTCTCCAAATTGAAGATCATATCCTTCCTGGCCCTTCGGAGGTCTCCGGAGTTTATCGTTGCCATGGAACAGCATCTCACTTTTGGAAGCATTACTTGGAAGCCAAACCTCTCAAGAAGGGCCACTGCAGCCCATGCCTCTGCCCTTGGATCCCCGAAGTTGGACTGGCAGCTCAGAAACAAAGCTACCTTACTCTTTTTCTCGCGGGCCCGCATCGCCTTCGAGGCGAGGAGCATTCTCGCTGTCTTTCTGGANAAAGGAGGGAGCTTCCTCTCCCTGTCAAGTCCGATGACCTTTTCCATCAAGGCCCTCGCCCCCTCAGCCCTCAGTGCCAGATTGGAAAGGGGCGCAAAGAGGCTTCCTACCTGGCAAAGGAGCTGAGTGTTGGTGAGAATCTTTTCAGCTAGTGGTCTATAGGTCATATTCAGAGCTCGGATTCTTCCTCTCAAGGCGACCCAAGGTGTGTCCACACCAGAAGGGCACTCCCTCAGGCACCTCTTGCAGTTGATACACAGATCCATTAGCTCTTTGAACCTCTTCCACGAGGTGGTTGGCATGACACCCTCGCCATCCAGTATCCTCCTCATGAGGGCCATTTTTGCCCTGGCTGATGCAAATTCTTCCTTGGTTGTCCTGGCAACGGGGCAGTAAGACCTGCATTTCCCGCAGCCGGAGCATTGCTCGAGCTCCTCCTCAACTTGATCCCACTGGCCTTCAGGGGCTTTCGCCCTTCGGAACCTCAAGTCCTTGGTAAGAAGGCCCTCCTCAGCTCCCACGATCATCCCTGGATTGAAGATGTTTTCCGGATCGAAGGCCCTCTTTATCTCCACGAAAGCGCCATAGAGCTCGGGATATTGTTTGGGGAGAAACTGACTCCTCAATCTCCCGTCTCCATGTTCACCGCTGATTGTGCCCTTGAGCCTGAGGACGAGGTCGTACACCTCGCGGGAGATGGCTTCCATGAGCGCAACAGCCTCGGGCCCGCTCAAATCTATCATGACCATGCTATGGAGGTTCCCGTCTCCCGCATGGCCATATATGGCGGCCTCCACCCCGTATTTCTGGAATATCTCCCTGAGACCCCTGATATACTCGGGAAGTCGGCTCGGATGCACAGCTGGATCCTCTATGAAGGCTCTGGGCTTGCTGGAACCCCTCATGGTGTTGAGGATCGGCCCCGAGATGCTCCTCATCTTGGCAAAGAGGGCCGCCTCTTGGGGGCTTTGGGCAATCCTCACCTCCCTCGCAAGCCCTTCCTCCACAAGCCTCTCTCCCATCTCATGGAAAGGGGACTCGAGGTCACATTCCCTTTCCCCCTCTATCTCCACTACGAGGATTGCCTCTGTGCCATCTGGAATATGGGGCTTCAGTGAAGGGAATCTCTCCCTTGCGAGCTCGAGGATCCTCCTTTCCATTATTTCCACCATGCTTGGCCCATATTGGAGGATGAGCTGGGTCGCCTCGCCCACAGTGGAGACATCCTCGAAATAGACGAGGCCGCTCAGCCTGCTGGGCAAGATGGGCATCAATCTGAGGGTGGCCTTGGTCACAATGCCCAAGGTCCCCTCGGAGCCCACAATGAGGGGGGTGAGATCCACTGATCCGTCACAGCACATCACCCCCCAAAGGTAGTAGCCAGAGGAATCCTTGGTGCAAAATGGCCTCTCCCTCGCCATGGCATCCTTGTAAGATTCGAGAATCCGCAATATCTCCCCATAGATGTGTCTTTCCCTGGAGCCTTCTCGACCCCTCGGCTCCCCGGGGGGAAAGGGACCTGTGACCATGATCTCTCCATTTGCCAGAACGACCTCCACCGATTCCACATACGCNCTTGTTGTCCCATACTTGACGGACATGGGGCCACTTGAGTTGTTGGCTATCATCCCCCCTATNGTGCAATGGTCCTTGGTGGATGGGTCTGGTGGNAAGAANAGGCCATGGGATTTGAGAAAATGGTTGAGCTCCGAAAGCACAATTCCNGGCTCGACAGTGACCTTCCTGCCCTGGAGATCCAACTCCAGGATCTTGTTCATGTACTTGGAGAAGTCGAGAACTATTCCCCTGCCAAGCTCATTGCCCGTTCGGCTCGTGCCCCCTCCCCTGGCAATGATGGGTATTCCATTGGCCCTGGCGAACTCGACAACCTCGAGGATGTCCCTCACCCCATCGGGCCAAACAATGGCCAGGGGCTCCACTCTGTAGAGACAGGCGCCTGTGGCATATACGGACCGAATCAACGGATCGTGTGCGAGCTTCCCTCGAAGCCTCTTCCCCAACTCCTCCAGCTTTTCTGCGAGACCCTGGGCCCCTTGCATTCTCCACTTCCCCTGAAAGAGCGAATGTGTTTGGCTCATTGTATCCAAAAATGCACAGCCCATCAATGCGGGGGGTGATAGACGGAGGAGGCCGTAGTCCCACTTTACACCATATTCTGAGACCGTAAGGCCAGAATCTTGACCGCGCGGGGTGGATGGCATAAACTGCCCTCGAGATTTTTGGATACAGAAGCTAGAGGCGGCCCATGAAGATAGACAAGACCAAGTGCGTGGGGTGCGGCAACTGTCATTCGGTCTGCACCATGGGAGTAATTTACTTGGACGAGGATGGCAAGTCCGTTGTCAACGAGGACGAGTGCGTGGAATGCAGGACTTGCTATAGGGTCCTCAGGAACGAGGGTTACAGACCGTGGTTCGTGAGGGCAATAAGGAGGGTGCTCAAGGCCTTCAGACTAGCCTACCTGGCAGAGCCGGATGTCTGCCCTACAGGCGCCCTCACACCCCAGGAACTCGAGTGGCCCAGGATCGTAAGGGCCACATTCAGCGATCCTTCCACGGTTCACGAGGGCACAGGGGTCCATGGAAGGGGAACCGATGAGATAAAGAGCAATGACGTGACGGGAAGGTTGAGGAGAGGAGACGTGGGATTCGTGGTGGAGCTGGGCAGACCGGGGATCGGTGCCCGCTTCAGGGACATAGAGAAGGTGGCCATGAGGATGGCCTCCTTGGGTGTGGAGTTCGAGAGGGAGAACCCTGTAACACAGCTAATGGAAGACCCCAGCATTGGCAAGATAAGGGAGGATGTGCTGGGGGAGAAGGTCCTCTCAGCCATAATAGAGTTCAAGACCAAGCTCGATAGGATCCCGGCAGTGTTGAGGGCCCTAGAAGCTGTCCAGGGGGAGGTGGACACGGTGATAAGTGTGGGTATAGCCTCCAGGTGCCTGCCGGATGGTTCAGTGCCTCACGAGAAGTGGGTGAGGGAAGCTGGCTACAGCCTCTCTCTCAATGGGAAGACGAATCTCGGGCTTGGAAGGCCCCTATTCCAGGAGGAGTGACCATGACCAATACCCTCCATCGTCAGGGAAGACCTGAGGACCTCAAGGGCGATTTCGTGATCTTCGCCCACACTGCCAAAGGGATAAACAGGGAGGGCTCTGGTCCCAAGATTCAGGAATTCATGCGCATATGCCTCAGGCACAACCCCGTGAACATTGGCGATGCCAAGCAGGGGAACATCCACCAGGATGACATAGACATCCATCAACTCATCTCCCGACAAGGGGATGGGTCCGCAGCCGCAGCAGTTTTCACGGATCTCGACACCTTCGAGAAGGTGATACGGGACCTGATCGAGGCCGATCTGGGAATATGCATAAATGTGAGTGGCCTTCTAGATGAGGTGAGGGCGTGTTGCAGGAAACTCGGCATCGAAAGGCACAGTGTGGAGCACTCCCTGGGATTTTGGGGGGCAAAGGACAAGCTGCCCGAAAGGCACATTCTGGAGATCCACACCATGTGTGGGCACGGGATGGTATCTTTCAACTTCATAAGGAAGATGATAGAGCAGGTCAAGCTCGGCAGACTGACCCCAAAAAAGGCAGCTAAGATACTGGCCAAGTGTTGCGAATGTGGGGCTTTCAACCCCAAGAGGGCAGAGCTTCTCCTGGAAAGGTTCCGGAAGGGACTGACCTGAAAGGTCCCAAAGCCTCTCTCTCGGCGGAGGATTGAGGACAGGATGCCATCTTCTCACGATCCATAGAGGAGATGCACTGGCGCCAATGGAATTGCAGGCACGTACGTGCACAGTATCAACACGACCAACATGACGGCTATGAAGTAAACGTTCACCTTGGTCACCTCCCAAATATCTGCCCTGGCAACAGAGCAAGCCGTAATCAGCACACTAGCCACAGGAGGTGTCTGCTGACCGATTCCCAGATTTATCGTGACGACTATTCCGAAATGCACTGGATCTATGCCTACCGCATGGACTAGGGGCATGACTATCGGGACAACCAGTATGATGGCAGCAGCCGAGTGGAGAAAACATCCTAGGATGAGAAAACAGACGTTTAGCAGGGCGAGTATCACGTAACGATCCGCTGTCAAACTCACTATGGTCTCGGCAAGCTTCTGGGGAACGCGCAGCTCCGTCATGTATGTGCCGAGAAGGGCCGATGATGCTACAAGGAGCATCACCACCGCTGTCGAGACGGCCCCTTCCAGCATGGCCATTCGAAGGTCCTTCCATCGAAGCTCCCTGTAGATCACTCCCCCCACAAAAAGAGCAGTCACAACAGCCAATCCTGCTCCTTCTGTTGCTGTCACCAGGCCTCCGAAAATGCTCCCCAGGATGACAACGGGAAGCAAGAAAGACCAGGAGGCCTCTTTGAACGTGCTCCACAGGGTCTTCCAATCGAACTTCTGGGCGACTGGGTAGTTGTACCTTCTCGCAAACCAGTAGGACATGAGCATCATCATGCCCCCTACCATCACACCAGGGATGAAGCCGGCCAAGAAAAGCTTCACAACAGAGCTCTCCGACATGACCGCATATATGATCATGGGAATGGAAGGTGGAATTATGACTGCTATTGTCGCAGCGGAAGATAAAACGGCTGCTGCGAAGGAACTTGGGTACCCGCTTTTTTTCATCGCAGGGGCCAGTATGGTACCCAAGGCGGCCACGTCCGCAACAGCAGAGCCTGACATCTCAGCAAAGAACATGGACGTGACAATGCTTACCATTGCCAGGCCCCCCCTTATGAACCCGACCAGAGATGTGGCGAAAGCTATGAGCCTCCTCGATATACCGGTTGCATTCATTATGGAGCCGGCGAATATGAAAAGGGGTATGGCAAGAAGGGAGAAATTCGTCGCACCGTCGTACATCACTAGGGCGACATTGGGCAAGATCTCTGGCCCCTGGGTGAGAACCATGGCTGCGGCTGCAACTATCCCCAGGGCTATGGCTATGGGAACATTTATGGCCACAAGTCCAAATAGCAGAAAAAGCATCCATACTACAGTGCCTGTCATCCCCTCGCCTCCCCCTTATGGCCTCCCTCTTTCCGATAGATCTCCGAGATCCTCCTGGGTCTCATCTCCTCCGCTAGGCTCAATAGTTCGGCCACGATGAAGAGAAAGGCCCCAACGGGTATGACGGATTGGGTCAGCCTCAGGGGAACCCAGGTGAGACTCACCAGTGTATCTCCTTCGAGGACCTTGTACACCTCCAGGCCAACCCATACCATGACCCCGAAGAACGCGATGACGAAAGCTTCACCCAAGATGAGGAAAGGCAATCGCTTGTTGGGCGAGAACCTGTTGAGGAGACCGGGGAAACCTATGTGGGCCCTCCTCAGAGCTGCCAGAGCAGATCCGTAATAGGTCAGCCAGGCAAGAAGGACTCTGGAGATCTCATCTGCCCAGCCGAGAGAATAGCCAGCCTTGCGAAACACTACAGCCATCACCACAATCACGGTCGTCGAGAACATGAGCACTATCACCCATGTCTCGAGTGCCCATTGGAACCCTTTCTTGAGCTTCTCGAGCATAACCCCTTTCTCCCGGTCGTGAGGTTCGGGGCCCTGCTCGGGCCCCTTCCATCGGCAATCAACAGCCCTTGGCCAGCTCCAGGATCTTCTCTATCAGCTCCTTTCCTCCCTTTACGGATTTGTCGAACTCCTCGTATACGGGCTTGCTCGCCTTGACAAAGGCGTCCTTGTTCACCTCGTTCACCTGAACCGAACCCTTCATCTTATCCAGAATTTCCTGATCCATTTTCTCGGCTGTCTCGTACACGAACTCCTGCATCTCTTTAGCTGTAGTTTCCAAAACCTTTCTCACATCCTCTGGCAGTTTGGACCACTTGGCCTTTCCCGTTGTGACATAGGCGGGGGTGTAGACGTGTCCTGTGAGGGAGAGATATTTCTGGACCTCGTGGAACTTCTGGCTATAGATCTGAGGGAATGGATTCTCTTGGCCATCGACGACTCCTGTCTGGAGCGCCACAAAGACCTCAGAGAGTGCCATGGGAGTTGGATTGGCCCCATAGGCCTTGAACATCTTCATCCGCCATTCGCCCTCTGGAATCCTCAACTTCACCCCCTTGAGGTCTTCCGGAGTGACGATGGGCCTCAAGTTGTTGGTCATGTGTCGGAACCCGTTCTCCCAAAGACCAATGATCTTGTAACCTCTGTCCTCCACGGATGGGGCAATTTGGCTCCAGAATATGGACTCTCCTATCTTTTTCATGTGGCAGCGGTTTTTCACGAGATATGGCATCTCGAAGATGCCGAATATGTCCGCCACAGAGGACATGACAGTGGAGGGGAGGGCCAGGTCCACGGTTCCCAGCTTCAATTTCTTGAGGAGCTCGCTGTCGCCTCCGAGCTGGCTCGAGCCGTAGACGACCACCTTGGCCTTTTCTCCAAGCTTGGCATTGGCCCTCTTGGCGAACTCCTCTGCACATACGGCAAAGAGTGAACCGGGGGCGCCCACGTGACCGAATTTTATCTCCTCGACACCGAAGACCTTGCTCGAGGCCCCCATGACTGTGAGGATACCCACTAAACCTATGACCCTTATCCTCCCTTTCATCTCTCTCCTCCTTGGTTTGGAATGTGAAACCTGAGGGCCAACCCCAGGTTCCCGATTGACCTTTCGCGGCCTCCAATTCCTCCTCGAGCCCCCTCGAATTCTCGAGGGCTTTTTTCGGGATTCATATCAGCGAAGGGTCTCGTACAGGTACTCCATGGCAGCGTCCACCCCTCCCCTCTTGTGGGGGACCCCAGCGAGCCCGAGCCCCATCTCCACTCCAGCTAGGGTGCCGAGGAGCATGAGATCATTGAAATCTCCCAAATGACCGATGCGGAACATGGATCCTTTGAGTTTCCCCAGACCTGTTCCCAAAGACATGTTGAACCTTTCCAGGATCACCTTTCTCACCTTGTCCGCATCCACTCCATGGGGCATCCTCACCCCCGTCAGGGTGTTGCTATGCTCGAGGGGGTTGGCGCACTGGGTCTCGAGGCCCCAAGCTCCCACAGCCCTTCTCGTTGCCTCGGCATGTCTGGCATGCCTGGCAAAGACGTTTTCCAATCCCTCCTCCTCCAGCATGGCTATGGACTCTTTCAGACCGTAAAGGAGATTGGTTGCTGGGGTGTAGGGGAAGAAACCAGCCTCGTTGGCCTCGAGCATGGGCCTCCAATCCCAGAAGGAGCGAGGAAGCTTGGCCTTGGCATTGGCCTCCAAGGCCTTGGAGCTCATGGCATTGATGCCCAATCCAGGGGGTAACATGAGCCCCTTTTGGGAGCATCCCACTGTGACATCCACCTTCCACTCGTCATGCCTATAATCTATCGATGCCAAGGAGGAGATGGTGTCCACGAGGAGCAAGGCGGGATGATCCGCATCGTCCATCGCCCTCCTTATCTCCGCGATCCTGCTAGTCACCCCAGTCGAGGTCTCATTGTGGACGATGGCCACAGCCTTTATGGAGTGCTCTTTGTCCCGTGAGAGTTTGTCCCATACTATGGCTGGGTCTGCCCCCCTCCTCCAGTCAGTGGGAACGAAGTCCACCTCTAGCCCCAGGGCCAAGGCCATGTTGCGCCAAAGGGTGGCGAAGTGGCCTGTCTCGAACATGAGAACCTTGTCCCCGGGAGAGAGGGTGTTTACGAGGGCTGCCTCCCAGGCACCGGTTCCCGAGGACGGATATATGACAACGGGGCCCTCAGTCTTGACGATCCTCTTGAGCCCGGCCAAAACTTCCTTGGCGAGATGAGCGAATTCAGGTCCTCTGTGGTCTATGGTAGGTCTGGCCAAAGCCCTCAAGACCCGCTCAGGAACATTGGTCGGTCCTGGTATCTGAACGAAGTGCCTCCCGCTTCTATAGCTCATCGCTTCCCTTCACCTCCCGATGGAATCTCCTCTTTCTGGCCCTCTCGCGCCCTTTTGAAAGACTCCTCCAGTTCCGAAAGGGCATCCTCCATGGCTTCCTTCACGTGATCCCTCATCACCCTCTCGCACACATCTGGATCCCCTAGCCGCAGGGCAAGCATGATCTTCCTGTGGCCCTCTATGCTCCTCTTGGCCCCCGAAAAGTAATGGAGGGTGTGTCTTCGATATCTGAGCACGTATTTCCTCAGGTCCGCGATGAGGCCATGAAACCTTGGCCTGTGAGAGACGAGGTCGTTGATGTAGTCGTGGAAGAGTGTGTTCCAGTGGAAGACCCCTTCTATGTCACCCCTCTCGTAAGCCCTTTGGGCCTCGGCGATGTAATTTTCCAAGACCTCCAGGCCTTCCTCTGAGATCCTCTGGCAAGCCACTTTCAAGGCATAGGCCTCCAGAACCGACCTCAGCTCGAAGACCTCCTCCATCTCCTCCTTGGAGTCGCCAGAGACCTTGAATCCCCTTGTGGGGAGACAAGAGATGAGACCTTCAGTGGCAAGCCTGTGGAGGGCTTCCCTCACTGGGGTCCTGCTCACCCCCAATCTCTCAGCCAGGTGTTCCTCAGCGAGCCTCTCTCCAGGCTGCAATTCCCCAGAGAGGATCATCTCCTTCATCCTCAAGTAAACAATCTCCCTAACAGGGGTTTTCTTGGGCCTGGAAGCTTCCTTGCCAGCTGACTGCATGGGGAATTCCCGGAAAATTTGTATCCAAAAAANGGATCTGCTCTGGATGCGAGGAGCCTAACCAATTAGATCTTCCTTGTCAACCCCTTATCTTGGCCTCCTCGGAATACAGGTCCGTCCTAGACAAAAGGGCTATACCGTTCTCGAAAAAAGCCAGCTAGAGTCTCACCCGAGGCTCTTTGTGATCAGAATAATGGATACAAAAGCCGGAGAGGCCCAGGGGGCTCCATTTCCCTCCAAAGATCCCTCGGGGGTGGCTCATGCGGAAAGCCCTCTCGGAGAAGAGGGGACTGGGCCCTCCTTCTCACCAGGGATGATCTTTTTTGGGGAGTTCTTTTCCCTCGAACATGGTGAGCTCCCACCTGTCTTCGTCTCTTGCGTAGCAAAGGAGGTAGGTGTTTCCATCATCTGCCAGGAGTTTGAAGTAGTCGTGGTCCTCACCGTACCACCTATCCAGGATTTCCACGACATTGAGGACCTTCTTGCCCAGTGAGAACCTGACAGGCCTCTCTTGGGCCTTGTAGCCACTGTAACATTCCACCTTCACATCCATGGAAAGCGTCTCTGTATTCTCGGAAAGGGTCCTTCCTCTCGCCTTAACTCAGCTCGCCAAAAGGATCTTCTCCGGATGCAAGTGATTGAGGAGACTTGCCATGCTCTTGCCCGTAGGGTCCGATACCATGTGGATCCAACCTCCCACGTGCACTACTTTGGTGTAAAGGGAGGCAATCTTCTCTATCCTGCATGCCAGAATTCTCTCCCTCAAGAGCCCGATGAAAGTGGACCAAGGCGGAAAGACGCCGACCTCCACGAGGGATCTCTCTCCCTGGATGCATTTGAGGGCCTTTCCATAAGCACTCCTGAATGCCATATCAAGGCACCTGGGCTCCCTTGCCAGCAGTTCCTTCAGGTTTCTTTCGGTGAGGGCCTCTTTCTCCACGAGGGGGAGTTCCCTCCTCGATATCCAGTTCACATCCACAAGGTGAACGGAAAGGCCCCTCCCCCTGGCGTAATCCCAAGAGGCGAGATACTCGAAGGGCAAATCCAAAGTGAGCCTCAAGAGGATCACCTCCGGGTGATCCCCAGCATCCGGTGGAAACCCCTTGAGCATTGCGTTCAGTTTCTCGAGGAGCCTCCTTCCCTCTCTCTCCCTCCACAGGAGCCCGAAGGGACTGAGTTCCACTGTGATGGCCTCTGGTTCAAGACCCTGCAGGAGCCCGAAGAGCTTTCCGTACCCCCTGGGGTCCCTGTGCACCACGCCTATCAAGAAAAGGGCCATTTTCGGTAAGCCTCACCCCGGCCAGCCCTTTTTCCGCTTCAGACATCTGGCCTCATTTGGGGGGCATCCTTAGGGCCCCATCGAGGCGTATGGTCTCCCCGTTCAAGACAGGGTTTTCGATTATGTGTTGGACCAGCATGGCGAACTCAACGGGCTTCCCGAGCCTCGGAGGAAATGGAATCTGCTGGCCCAAGGATATCCTCACCTGTTCGGGAAGGGCTGCCAAGAGGGGGGTATCGAATGTCCCGGGAGCTATGGTCACTACCCTGATCCCATATCTAGCGAGCTCCCTGGCCGCGGGAAGAGTGAGCCCCACAATGCCAGCTTTCGAGGCAGAGTACGCCACTTGTCCTATCTGCCCCTCGAAGGCTGCTATGGACGAAGTGTTTACTATCACACCTCTCTCCCCCTCCTCGTTGGGCTCATTTCGGGTCATGTAAAAGGCTGCCCACCTGAGGACATCGAAGGTGCCCACGAGGTTGACTTGGATTATTTTGACGAAGTGTTCCAGGTCATGGGGCCCCTCTTTCCCCACGACCTTCGCAGGCGCCCCTATGCCAGCGCAGTTGACGGCCACATGAATGGCCCCGAATCTCTGTACGGCAACTTCCACTGCCCCCCTAACATCCTGAGAATTGGTGACATCTCCCTTCACGAAGAAGGCCCTCTCCCCCAATTCCTGGGAGAGGGATCTTCCCCTCTCCTCGTTGAGGTCTACCATCACCACATTGGCTCCCAGGAGGTGGAGCCTCCTGGAAGTCGCCTCTCCCAGACCACTCACCCCACCAGTTATGAGCGCGGTCTTTCCCTTGATCTCCATCCCATCACCTCCACACACTTTACTCGTTCACCTGACCCCAGGCTGGACGAAAAGGCCCATTTGTTGGACAATGCTATAGGGAGCGACTGAAAGGTGTCAAGGAAATGGGCCCGAAGGGCTTTCCGGGGGAAAGATCAGGATGAAGTTCCAGAGGTACTGGACATTNTTGGCTCCGGCGGTAGCCCTNTGTTTTCTGGGATGCACCCATGCCATCTCTCCCCAGGTGAGGGCCCTCGCGAGGGAGGACATTAGCCTGAGCCAGGTGGCCTTGGATCCGGAAAGTTTCAGGGGGCAGATGGTCATTTGGGGAGGGGTGATAGTGGAGACGGAAAACAGGACAGAAGGCACCACCTTGACCATCATGGAGACGCCCCTCGGTTTCGAGGGGATACCAGAAGATTTGGAGCTTTCCCGAGGGAGATTTCTGGCGAGGACTCAAGCCTTTCTCGACCCAGCTATCTATGCTCCGGGGAGGAAAGTGACATTGGCTGGGACCATCATGGGAAAGGAAGTGAGGCCCGTAGGTGAGGTCCCTTATACCTATCCAGTGGTATCCATTGTGGAGATCCATCTATGGAAGGAGGCCCCGAGGGTCCTCGCTCCCCCCTATCCCTGGTACTGGGGAGATCCCTATTGGCCATGGGGATGGTGGTGGCCCAGATGGAGGGTGTATTGGGGATATTATTGAAAAACCATCTTCATCTCTTGATCTCCTTCGGAATCTTTCTCGCCTCGGTCTTCTCCACTAGCTGGGCCGAATCCCTGGGTAAGCCCCTTGTGGAAAGGCTCCGGGACAGATCCAGGATGGGCCTTTCGAGGCTCACGGCGGAGCTGAGGGGTTCACCCTTTGTCATGGTAGGGGAGCTCCACGACGAGCCGAGCCACCACCAGTTTCAACTGTCACTCCTGGAGTCCCTCTTTGAGGCCAGAGTTCCTCTTGCCATAGGTATGGAGATGTTCCAACAAGGGGTCCAGAGCAAGCTGGATGCCTGGTCAATGGGCCAGATGACCGAAGAGGAAATGGAGAACTTGTTCGGCGAGAATTGGTCCCAGACCTCTTGGATCCTCTACAGGGACATCCTCAGGTTTGCGAGGGATAGGAGGATCCCGGTCATTGGCCTCAATGTGCCGGTTCAGTGGAAGGATAGCCCTCCCTCAGATCCAGGGAAAGATCCTCGATCCTCAGGGGANTTCAGAGGGGAAGAGTCCCCTTGTCGAGCGAGGGAGGATTATCTCAGATTCATGATGGAGGCCTTCCAGGCCCACAGTTCCANGGGAGAGAGGGATTTCGAATCATTTTGCAGGGCGCAGATCTCNAGGGATCTCGCCATGGCCCAGGCAATGGTCAGATTCAGGGAGGCCCATGGAGAAGTCACCCTTGTCGCCCTAACGGGNATAGCCCATGCCTGGGTGCCTGCTGTCCCCGATGTCATAGCCCAGTTGAGCGGGCTCCTCACGAGGGTGATACTGCCTGATCTTGAAGGAAGATTGAAGGAAGGTCCTTTGGGGCCCGAGGATGCCGATTATTT
>JGI24188J35168_1000444_pt1 | contig 24061 bp, 28 predicted proteins | sample YNPBryantNP2012_FD_35168 | JGI IMG/M metagenome (IMG submission 35168) | reverse complement strand
AGCTTTCCCCGGACTTAAACGAGCTCGTGGCCTCCACGTATTTTGGGTCGGATTATAGTGCGGTCGCCTCTTTAGCAATAGACCCCTCAGGCAATGTCTTTCTTGCAGGAACTGCTTGTCATCCGAGTTTTCCCACAACGCCTGGAGCGTATGATCCTCTCTGTGGGACAGATGGGAATTGCGATCAGCCCGACCCGTACGCGGCCTGGTTTTGCGACGGCTTTGTCTCCAAATTCGACAACCGATTCTCCTCTTCTCCGATTTCCATGTACACCCTCAACGTCGAGGTCTCGGGTCACGGATCCGTGGCCAGCACTCCGGGAGGCATACATTGCATCCCCGCTTGCACCCACCAGTACAGCTCCGGAACTTTAGTGACCCTTTCTGCGATGCCAGAGGAAGGATTCGAGTTGGACAGGTGGGAGGGGGATTGCTCCACATGCGGAAAGGACTCGGAGTGTCTCGTGATCATGAACAGGGACGTCTCCTGTGCAGCCATCTTCAGCGAATCGGTGGGTTACTCGTTGACAGTGAGAAAAACCGGGACTGGAAGCGGCACCGTGAGGGGGTCAGGGATAGAATGCGGGGATGACTGTAGCGAAATTGAGCCGCGAGGCATTGAGGTCAGTCTGTTGGCCATTGCCGGTGAGGGCTCCAGGTTCGCGTCGTGGGGGGGCGACTGTGAGGCCTGTGGCAGTGATCCCACCTGTAACCTCCGAATGGATTCCCATAAGGAATGCACTGCTCGCTTCGATCGTCCTGGACCTGATCTCACCGGGAGTTGGGAAAGTTTGGAGCAAAGCTGTAAAGATACAGCAAGTGGCTTGAGATGCAAACTGAAAGGGAGGCTCACGGTCACCAATCAAGGAGATGCGAAGGCCCAAGCGGGAGCCACGATCCGTTTCTACTTGTCCCAGGACACAGAGGTGAGCGCCGAAGACCTTATTCTCAAAGAATTGGCCCTCGGTGCACTGGCTCCTGGGGGCAGCAAGACCAAGAAGTTGAGCGCAACCTTGCCAACAGGCACGAGTGCGTCTGGAAAATACGTCATAGGCTGGATAGATCCAACGAACGCTGTGGAGGAAAAGAACGAGGACAATAACTTAGCTATAGGACAAATCCCATGAGTAGCGAGGAAGGCCGCGAATTAGTTGACCGATTCGCGGCCTTCGAAGTATTCAGAAGCCCATTACTGGCAAACTCTTTCCCAATGGCCTGGGATCCACACTTCCCTGTAGACTGTGAATCCCCGATCGTCCCTGGTGGGCCTTCTCTCCCACCTTCCCTCCACCCAGATGGTCGTGCATGGTGGAGGAGGCGGAGGCGGCGCATAGACATATACGGGATACCAGGCGGGTGGATAGTACCAGCCCCACCAAGGGCCGATACCTATCCAGACATGTGTCCTGACGCGTGCTTCTCCCCAGCCAGTGAGGAGAAAAGAGGTTGCCAGTATCACTAGGAAAGAGACTACGATCNACCTTGCCTTGGGCCTCATGGCTCAACCCCCCTTTTCCCCAGTACAAGCCCCTTCAAGTTTTTCCTCGTGTTTGGACAGGGGCCGAGCCGAACAGGTTTACTTCATCCGAGGGCTCTGGAGATTCCAACCTGCTTTGGATCTTCAGGTTGGGATCAGCCAAAGTCACCCTGGAGTCGGGTGGCACGGAGCTTGTGAGCCAAACGTTTCCACCTATTATGGACCGAGCTCCTATTACGGTCTCGCCTCCCAGGATCGTCGCACCAGCATAGATGATCACATCATCTTCTATGGTGGGGTGTCTCTTGTATCCCCTGGCCATGGATCCATCAGCCTCTCTCTTGAGACTCAAAGCCCCCAGGGTCACCCCTTGGTATATCCTGACATTGTCGCCTATTTCCGTAGTCTCCCCGATGACCACTCCAGTCCCATGGTCTATGAAGAAATTTCTCCCAATCTTGGCACCAGGGTGGATATCTATCCCAGTNACCCTNTGGGCATATTCCGTCATTATTCTGGGGAGCAAGGGGACNCCCTGGACGTGAAGCTCGTGCGCTATCCTGTACACAGCAATGGCGAAGAGCCCTGGATAGGCGAAAACTATCTCATCTATACTCTTCGCCGCAGGATCCCCCTCATATGCTGCCCTCACATCCCCGGCCAACATCTTTCTCAGCTTGGGTATTTTCCTCAAGAATTCTAGAGCCTGCTCCTGGCCCTTCTCCACACACTTCACACAGAGGCTGTCCAAGCGCCTGCATTCATGTTGAATGCTTCTGGAGATTTGAATGGCCAACTTTTCAAAAAGGGAATTTACCTCAGAACCAATATGGTAGGCGAGGTTCCTCCTATCCAGTTCTTGATTGCCGAAATAGCCCGGAAAAAGGAGATCCAAAAGGTCCTTCAGGATTTCGACCACTGACTCAAAAGAGGGAATAACGGCCGAGTCGATGTGGTCCACACTGTCCGGCTGCTGGCAACTCTCCACTATGGCCTCAACGATCTCCGGGAGTTTGGATCTGTAATCGGAAGCTATTTCCACAGCTGTTTTGCAGGTCTCCCTGTCGGATATCGGTTGGCTCATCCCTCATCCCCCTTGGTAAGCGCTTACCTTATTGTTGACCACTCTTGTCGCATTGGCAAGCCATGTGGGGATNCGGGTTTCCCNTGTTGGAACGGGGACGGTTCCTGCCAAGAGCCATAAAACGATGTGGGCACTTTGGAGATGGCCCGAAAGAANAGGTTTCTCCCTTGCGTGGCACTCGCTGGGGGAGGGAGGGATCCTGGTCAAAATTTACGGCCACTTGGACGTCTCGGCTNTTTTCCTTTCTCGNTNGGNTATTGGTTACTTCGCTCTTTGAACCTNAAGCTTCCTAGTATCTCTTCGAAGGTCTGGGAGTAGCNCTCAAAGGACTCCGGCAATGCNTGGAATGAGAGCAAGTAGATCATCCCTTCCCTCTCAACCCAAATGTCCCTGAACCGCCACCACGGTGTACCCCATGGCCGAATGTAGGTGATTTCGTAACCGGAAAGGTCTCCCTTTTGGAACTTTCTAGTTGCAACGTTCCTCATCTCAGAGGTCGCCTTCCTGTATGCGCGCTTGAATCGGGTCTCGAGGTCCTCGTTTCGCTCGAGAGGGGAAGAGGCAACTGCGAAAAATCCTTTTCCCTGGCCCTTGATAGCTGGATGCTGTATCGTCACGATCTCTCTCACACCCAAGCCATAATAATCTCGGGAAGAGGCGGTATGGCCGAAGACTTCATCCATTGTCTTCCAGCCCCCAGGGATTGAGAAGGTGAAAGCCTCGTGTTGGTAAAGGCGGCCCGCCATAGCTGAGGAAGATCCCGTGCAAGATGCTAGGAGAAAGAAGGCAAGTACGCTAGCTCGCCCTCTTCTTGAGACGCGGAAGACCTCTCGTATTGGATGATATCGCCTCAGGGCATGCCGAGCTGTGAGGGTTTCCCCTTGGCCGCACCTCTTTCCATCTTCTTCATGGGAGCCATTCTCCACGTGAATCTCTCCTTTCTCGCAATTGGCGTTTCCTTCCTGTTGGAGTTTTTCCCACCCCGAAAGCCATGGCCCAGCCATCAGGATCCCCATGGAACCACGAATGAATGGAGGATACCTTTTCCCCCTTCCACGGGGCAATAGTGTCCAATGCTTTGAAATTGGCTATGGTCAGACTACCTCCCTTCTCGGAAAGAAGGGGGGTTGAGGGGATAAGGCTTCTTGGAGGGGCGATTTTCCGAACGGCCAGATTTTCATGGCCGAGGCGTGCCCAGCCCACCCTTTGGCGAGATCCCCTAAATGGCTCCTTTTGCCCCCAGACCCAAGGACTTTTCTCAGCAAGAGGAATAATATCGACGACGTGCAAGGTCACCTGAGGGCGCAATTCCAAAAGGATCGGCCTTCGCACAGGGTGATACCTCCCCCTTCCTGGCGAAAGCAGAGACCGGGCCCTGCGAGACCCTCGGGATGAGCGAGCTCCTGGGAAAGAGGCGACCCTATGATGGTATTGCCCATCCCCCCTTCGGGGCCCTTTTTCTCATTAGCTGGGGAGGCTCGACTGGAAAGCCACCACTAGCCCTTTGAAGCGAGAAGACCCGTCAGTCGCTCTTTTGTCTTTCTGAGATCCAGGAACTCAGCCACAAATGGGTGAAGGGGCCTGTGGACGACCTCGGATGTAGGGCCCATTTGGAGAATCTCTCCCTCACACATCACTGCTACCTTGTCGCATATGCTCATTGCGTCCAACCGGTCGTGGGTGGTCATGATTGCAGTCGTCCCNGTGGCGTGGAGCAGTCTGTCCAAGTCCTCGAGGAGTCTGTCTTTGGAAGGCGGATCCAAGGAAGAGAAAGGCTCGTCGAGGAGCAAGACCTCGGGTTCCACAGCCAGGGCTCTTGCCAAACTCACCCTCTGAGCTTCGCCCCCGGANAGGCCNTTCACGTGTCTGCGTTTGNGGTGGGCGATTCCCAATTTTTCTAACGCCACCAGCGCCTGCTCATCAGATCGTTTCCCCCTTATTCCTCTCAGTCTGAGCCCCAGGGAAACGTTCTCCAGAACCGTTCCGTTAAGGAGAAGAGGCTTCTGAAAAACCATGACCACCTTGCGCCTAAGCTCCAAGGGAGTGGCAAGTCCCGATGTAAGCTTCCCGCACAGTTTGACCCTTCCTTCCTCAGGCTTGAGGAGAAGACCTAAGGACATGAGAAGGGTGGTCTTCCCTGATCCATTAGGCCCGACCACAGCCAATATTTCTCCTTGAAAGAGTTCCAACCGGCGGATCTGCAGCCGGAATCTGCCCCTCCGCACCACCAATCCCTCGACCTCCAGGACAGGGGACTCCTCAATCACCACTTGTGGCCTCTTTGCTGCAGGGACGTCAGGGCAACCGTAACGGCGTAAGCCAGTAACAGAAGTATCACGCTGAGGGCTATGGCCAGTTCGAAGTTGCCTTTGGCAGTCTCCATGACCGTTGCGGTGGTCAGAACCCTCGTGCACCCCCTTATGTTACCTCCCACCATCATGGAGGCTCCGACCTCGGAGACTACCCCCCCNAACCCCGCCATTACTGCCGCAAGAAGCTGCAAACGGGCTTCTTTGATCAAAAGCCAGACGAGCTGTCTTCTTCGTGCACCGAGTGAAAGGATCTGGAGTCTGAGCTCCTGCGAGAGGCTTTGGAAAGCTGCCACACTTATCCCCGCTATGATGGGTGTAGCAATTATAGCTTGGGCCAGAATCATGGCTGTAGGGGTATAGAGAAGGCCCAGGGCGCCCAGAGGCCCACTGCGCCAAAGCATTAGTGTCACAAAAAGGCCCACCACAACCGGAGGAAGCCCCATAGCCGTATTGACAATGCTCAGGAAGAAAGTCCGCCCAGGAAATTGTCTCAGGCCCACGAGAGCCCCAATCCCTACCCCAAAAAAGAGGCTCAATAGGGTCGCTGTCCCCGAAACCTGAAGTGTTAGAAGCACTACTTCCACAACCTCTCTGTCTCCTCGGAGAAGGAGCCCAATTCCTCTCTTCATCCCTTCCACGATCAGTTCCATTTTAGCCTCATTTTTCCTGCTCAGTAGCTGCTGGGAAGAAAAGGGGTGTCCCGAAACGATCCACGCCGAAATCTCGAATCATCCGCTGAGCCTCCCNGGACACCAGGAAATCGGCTAAGAGTCGGGCTCCCTGGCAATTGACCCTGTCAAAACGGGAGCAATTCACTTCTATCACATGGTAAATGTTTCGCAACTCCTCGGCGCCCTGAAAACATATTTCTAGGGCCAGCTTGGACGCTAGCGCTAGGTACGTGCCTCGATCGGAGAGAGTGTACGCCCCTTTTTCAGAGGCGATGAGGAGAGTCTGTCCCATTCCTTGGCCGCTTTCCTGATACCAACGATTGCCATGAGGATTTACATTTGCTTTTTTCCAAAGCTCCGTCTCGAGCACGTGTGTTCCTGAAAGATCTCCCCTGGAGATGAACAGGAACCCGCCATCAGCTACTTTTCTAAAGGCTTCCTCCACGCTGCGAGCATCCCTCACCCCTGCAGGGTCCCCCTTGGGTCCTGCGAGGACGAAATCGTTGTACATGACGAGTCTTCTTCTCGCTCCGAAGCCAGCTTCCATGAACTTGAGTTCCTCACGGGGACTGTGCACGAGCAGCACATCCACCTCTCCTCTCGCCCCTAAGGCGAGGGCTTGACCAGATCCCACTGCAATTGTCTTGACCAGGACGCCCGTGCTCTTTTGGAATACAGGCAATAGCACATCAAGAAGACCCGAATCCTGGGTGCTGGTCGTCGTTGCCAGGATGACATCCTGTTTTGGAGGCACACGATCTCCAGAACTCACATATGGCCAAGCCGAGATTAGAAGCGCCAAAAGAGGCCAGATCAGACGAGACAACGGTGTCATTCTATGGCCTCTTTTGGCCGATCTTCCAGCGAGACTCGGGAGTAGGTGGCTCAATGGGAGTTCCTTCTCGGGGGCCATATGCAGCAAGGCCCGCTTCAGATTTCCTTTAACCCCTCCTCGCTTGTTCATCCTAACACCTCCCGGGGCAATTTATCCAGTTAGTATATGCCGATCAATATCCAGATGAATTGTCAACTGGGAGATGGGCCATGGGCCTAGGGCCCAAGAAGGGCTTCTTGCATTCAGCGTAAAGCCATCGTCCCTTGAGCGCAGAGTCCGCCACCCACCAAGTGGCATAGACCAGGCGAGAAGCCTTGCGGGGGAAGGCCGGAAAAAAAAACGAGACGGTAAGGTTTTTTCCGCAGGGACGCACTCCGTGCGCCTGCGTGGTATGACATCGGGCATGCCGAACTGTCCAATCACGTAATATAAATAGGGAGCAGGCTGGCGACTTAGCAACGGAAGCCACCGTGGTTGATCCGATGCCCTTCATTGCGCTCGTGGCGAGCATGAACCTTTAGCCTCACCCAAATCTCCTGAAATGGGGCAGTTGGACCCGAGAGAGAAATGCATGTCGAGGGCCACCAGTTCGGTACCTCGCCCCAAGACTGGCTGAAGACTTGGGTTCCCGGTAGAGGAGCCGATGGCAAAAAACTTTCCATCAAGCAATGCTCCCCTTTTCGGGCCTCGTTGCAGGCGGATCCTGTTGGGGGCTTTCCTCACTTTCATCTTCACAGAAGAAGCACATTGTCCCCACATCCTTCGGGTGGGTGGGCCTGGCTAGGGAACCCAGGCCCCAGAGGTTCGGCGCAAGGCTTCAATTAGCGGACCTCGAATGTGAGAGTGGCTGAAAGGTCTGCCTTATGGCTCACGACAATCATCCATTGGCCAGCCTGTATTATGGGAATCTGAGCGGCGCCATTTTCGTCCGTTCTAGCCGTGAGAGCAGGGGAGTCAGTTTTCGGCCAATAGCCCGCATAGGTTCCGTAGACGTGACTCGGAATTGGCCTGTTTCCGAAAAGGACCATTACTGGGAGGGTATCCCCGGGCTTCAACTCAGATGGGTTCTTGAGGGGCGCAACTCGAGCCTGTGGCCTAAGGTCCTGGAGACACTTTTGCTTCCCTTGCCCATTACAGTGATGGCCTTGCCGTAATTTTCAGAAGGGACGTGTTCCCTGTCCCCTTAAACCCTTCTAAGGGCAGTCACGATATGGGGTACCTTCTTTCTCGGTCTTGATCTCGCCCGCCAAGGCCCCTTCTTTTTCCCCTTCCTATCCCCCAATGATCTCTCTACCTCCCTCGTCTCCCCGTTGGGGCAGACACATACAAAGGCCTCAAGCGCCTCTCTTTTGAGCAAGAGTCCATAGTATGGGTAATTGTGGCCGAATACCACTCTGACAATGGCCGTTTGTCCAAGTGCTGGAGAATAATCGTCAGCATTTAGCCAAAGACCATGCGCACGTTAGGCCTTTGCGAACAAACAGAGAAAAGGCTGACACTGTCGCCACCCCAAAAACCTTTATAGGTCCTATTCTGATCGCCGCTCCTCCTCGAGTAAAATTCTGGGACTCCTTGGTAGGCCATAGCACGGTCCCAAAGGCCTGTGCTTCCAATTTCGTGTATAAATTTACGCCGGGCAACAGCTGTGTGCCCCTTCCTGCTGATAAATGGATTTGCTCTGGCCTCATCTGTCCTTTACTTTATCTGGAAAGTGAGCGAGGCCCCATAAGAGAGTTTGTCGCACACAGTGGCATCGTAATACGGGGAGTCATATTTGGCTAAGATAAGCCAAGTCCCCGCTTTCCCCAACTTTATCCTGGCGACCCCGTCCCGGCCCGTTTCGGTGGTCAGGGCAAACGCGTCCTTCTCTGGCGAGAATCCGGCAAAGGTTGCACGTATCTTGATCTGAATTGGTTTCCCATCCAGAAAGACCTTGACAGGAAGTTCATCTCCCGCCTTGAGAACTGCCGGATCCTTCAATGGCACGATTTCGAGCTTGTGGCCCAGGGGCCTGGAGAAGTGCTCCCCACCGGGAGTGCCCACGCTCAGAAGGGCTTTGGCGTACTTCTCCACATACTTGCACTCGATGACCCCTTGTATGTCTTTCTTGCTTTTGCCGCGCTGATAACCAGTCGTGGTCTTAGAGAAGAAACCGCCCTGAGGAACTGCGACGGCCACGTATGTGCCTTCTTCCCCTAAGGGGCCCTTCGACCTATATCCTTTCTCCCCCGCTGGCTCCACCCCAACCTCCTTCCCGTGAGGGCCAAAAATGGTTATCATCTGTATCCGTTCTGGCGGCAAGAGGTCGCTCTCGGGAGCTGGAAAACTGTGAGAATTTGCCACGGTTAACTCGACCTCTTGGCCTTTGCTCAAGATATGGCTTGGCACCTGGATCCAGGTATCGTGGGCACGGACGTTGCTTACGGACAAAGTCATTGCCATAGTCAAAAGAACTACCGTTCCGAAGAACCCCAACCGAGTCATGACTCCCTCCTTTCTCTTCCTCCTTGCTGACCAGTATTAAAATTCTGTTCCCGCTCGCTCCGTTGGGACCGTGCCATCTGCGGTGAAAACCTTTTGAGCCTTCCTCCCTCCATCATCCCTCCAAGGGGGAAACCTGCCACAAGTAGCCTATTTCGCAGCTCAGTAAGTCCACTTGATCTCCGCCAGGAAGGTCCGTCGGGGGTAAGGATGGAATATGTGGTAACGCTCATCGGTTATGTTGTCCACGCCAATGCTTGCAATTGCCGTGTCCAAAAACCTGTAGCTCACCCTGGNGTCAAAGGTCACAAAATCGTCAATGCCTCCATATCCTCCCCTCTTGTCGCTGTTGTCGAGTGTGTTGAAGGGCTTGCTCGCGTAATGCGACGCAAATGTGAAGGCCAGCCTGTCAGTGGGGGAGTAGTTAACCACTCCTTTGACACGCCATTCCGGTACGCGCGGGAAAGTCTTCCCAACGCTCTCGGGGACGTTATCGTTCCTAAGGATCTCTGAATCGGTCCAAGCCACGTTAAGGAAGACCCCTAGCCCGTCAACCAGAAATCTCCTCTTGTTCACAGCGAACTCAATCCCCCGAGTCCTAACTTTGTCAACGTTCTGATAGTTCCTCACAAGTGTGTAGGAATTGGTCTGCATATAAATGGCGTCCTCTATGTCGTCCTGGAAGAAGGTCAATCGCGCCTCTCCATCCTTGCCAATGAGTCTTGTGATGGTGAAATCCTTTGCAAAAGTTCTCTCCGGCTTGAGATCCGGGTTGGCGTTGTTGATTATCCCCAGGGGGGTGATGCCTCCGTAAAAGAGCTCGCCCACAGTGGGATAACGTGTGGCCAACGCCATAGAGAACCGTAGCCTCCAATTCTCAGTCGGAGTGAACGTGGTCGAGAATTTGGGCGAGAAATCATCATGATACTTGTCTTCTAAAGAAGACGTGATGCGTCCAACTGCAGTGTCCGTATACTTTGCTCCATCGAATCCGCTCCACCATTCGTAGCGTCCCCCGAGGTATACGGCCCATTTCTCGTGGAGCTTCCAAGTGTCCTCCAAGAACAGCGCATGGGTCCGGGTCTTTCCCCTGGATCCCTGGTTAAGGGCGGCCCGTACGTCCCTCAACCAATCCGTGGCATTCCAATCCTCGCTATCCGTGTAGTAATAGTCGAAGTGGTATCCGGCGGAAAGNGTGTGGATGCCGAACCATTTGATGTCGTGGGCTGCCTTCACATCCAGGATGTANCAGCCTCCGTCGGTGTCGGTTACTCTTCCCGCACCTCCGGATTCGGCTACCGGGGGGGCCGTGGAGGATNGACGGTTGAGGTCGCTCAGCTTGTGGTAGGAGCTGGCCGTAGCGGTTAACTTCAAACCTCCTGGGGTATCGAGAGTATATGAGAGTCCGTTTAGAAGATCCAGCATCTCCCTCCTCGAGTAGGTGAAGGTTGAAGGACTCAAGTTAAAGCTCACCCCTCCAATGTCCATCTTCCCGGAGTAAACTGGGTTGCCTCTCGCATCCCGGAGGTATGTTTCGGGAGAATCATAGTAATGATCGTAATCCCAAAGGGCGCTGACAAAGCGGATCTGCGAATCGGGTGTCAGGTCATAGGCCAGCTTGACTTTGAAGATATTGTTCGTCAGGTCCTGAACCCCTGGAGATCCGAGGATAAACCTGGAGTTCCCCTGGGGATCAGTATCCTGCACCCACCCTGTAACCGGGTTGCCCACTGGGGGCTTGCCAGTGGAGGCAAGTTTGGTTACATACTGGATGGGGTTGACGTCCGCCTCAAGCCGCCTGTACCAGACATCGAAGGAGAACTTCCCTATCTTGTCCCCAACCGAACCGTAGGCCGTGTAACTGTGGAGATCCTCATCCGTCTTGTACTCATGGAAACGCTGGAAAAAGTATTTCGCATCCACATTCATCTCCAATCTCTCCGGGTAGTGTGTGGTGATCATTGCCGTGCCGGAGAGAGAATTGCCGCTCAAAGCCGCGGAGAAAGGGCCGTAGATGACATCCACCTTCTCTATTTCCTCGGGCGCCACGAAGAACCATTTGGGCGCGTTGGAGTGCCCTGAGGCCAGGAAGTCGCTGATCTGGAAACCGTCCATCAGGACCAGGGTCCTCGCGGTGAGTTCCGAGTTATTCCCTCTGATCACGAGGGGGCTGTTGGTGGAGCCTGGATAGAGCTTGCGCAAGTAAGACCCCGGCATATACTTGAAAACATCCTGAGTTTCCACCACATTGATCCTTTCGATACCCGCGGCAGTCACGGTCTCAACCACGGCTGGCATGTTGGCCGTGGCCTCATCCACGATCTTTCCTGTGACCGTCACTTCTTCCAGCCTATAGCCCTCTTTTTGTTCCCGTGCCATTCCCTCTGCTTCCTTTGAGGCCTGGGGCGCCTCCCGTTCACTGGTCAAAGTATTCTGGGCCGATTCCGTCCCGGGTCTGTCGGCCTGCCTCTCTTGGGCCAAGGCCTGAGCTCCCATGGTTGACCAATGAGGAATGAAAATCTGCCAGCTCAAAAGAAGAGATAATGCTCCGGCTCCTACCCTTAATCCCAATAACGATCTGCCTGCTTTCTTCATCTGGCAACCTCCGACTTTAATGATCGAGGCCGACCATGGCCTTCCCAGCCTTGGGCCTTGAAATGACGTCATGCCTTCGCAAAGAAGACGAGTATTGCCCTTCTGGGGGATGCGGCGTACAAGGCCGCGTGTTCAAAAGAAAAGCCCCTGTCTCGCTTCCTGCGAGACAGGGGCTTCATGCCCCTTTCGAATGGGGAGGTTGTTTAGCTTCCCTTCTCGGGAAGCATCGCGAAAAGCATTAATACCAGACCAGGGAACACCCTGTCAAGGGAGAAAAATGAGGTCCCAGCTCAAATTGAGGGGGAGCATCGTTGACACGGAGGGGGTGCGCTGGTAATTTCGTATAGAGAGTTCTGACGCCGGGGACCTACAAGGAGCCTTTTTATGGCGTAGAGGGCACCTCTGGGAAACGGACTCTGGAATTCGGTCGTGAACGGCCGTTTACCCGCCTGAAGGCCGGAGCCACTTCATGGAGCTGGAGCCACGCATTGAGGCCTTGGCATTGCTTCGTGGCGGCAATTTGTGTCCATGCCTTTGTGCTTGCGATACCGCTTCGGCCCGTCCTCGGCCCATCAAAGGAGCAGATCTGGGTCAGGATCGTCGAGCCCTCGCTCCCTCAACCTTACCAAGAGATTCTTTCACCTCACTCGCCACCTTCCGCAGATCCCTCTCCTCCGAAGCCTCTGCCTCAAGAGCCCCCGCTCCAGTCAGAGGCTCTGCCAGAAATCCACCAAGAGATCCTGGCCCCACAGGAGCCTTTGCCGCCTGAGCCTTCTCGGAAGGAGACGCCTTCAAAGCCGGCAAGGAAGCCCAAACCGCAGACGGCCAAACACCGTGTGATCCCGCCCGAGGCTCCTTCCGCTCCACCCAGGCCTATGGAGCAACCTCCTGAACCCACCTTTGCCTCACAGGCCGTAGAGAACAGTCCTGCCATCAGCCCAGAGCTTCAAGGAGCCAGGCCCGGGCCTGTTGAGGCTCCACCGAGCTTGGCGAAAGCTGCGCCAGTGGAGAGGTCATTCGGAACATCTGAAGGCCCCAGGTTCGTTCATAAAGTGATTCCCGATTATCCACTATCTGCCCGCCGCATGCGGAGAGAAGGTACTGTTGTCCTCAGGCTTCACATTGACGAGCAGGGGAGGTTGCTCGAGGCCCGTGTGGTGGAACGGGCAGGCTACGGCCTGGACGAGGCGGCGCTAGATGCTGTGCGGCGGTCCACTTTCGCTCCGGCCACTCAGGCTGGAGTGCCTGTGGCCTGCTGGGCCACTCTTGCAGTTCGTTTCGTCTTGGAGGGCAAACCATGATGGAGATGTTCATTAAAGGAGGGCCTCTCATGTGGCCCATCTTGGCCTGTTCTATAGCGGCCTTGGCCATAACAATTTACAAGTCTTTGCAGTATAGGGTGATTCTGAGCCGGATGTCCCTGATAGGCCGCCTAAACGATTTTTCTCCTCCTGAGCCTCTAGCGCCTCTTTTCGAGGCTGTCCGGGCGGGCATGGATGAGAAGGGGATCGAGCTCGTTGCCTCGAGGCAGATCCGGGGCTTGGAGAGAGGACTTGGCTCTTTGTCCCTCATTTCCGTGATCTCGCCCCTTCTGGGCCTCACTGGCACGGTCCTTGGGATGATCCAAGCATTTCAGGTGATCGAGGCCCACGGGAGCCGGGTGGACCCAGGAATGCTTGCGGGAGGCATCTGGCAGGCCCTAATAACGACGGCCGCGGGCCTTTTTGTAGCCATTCCGGCGCACGTGGCGCTCCACTACCTGGAAGGTCGAATGGACACCATTGCGTGGCAGCTAAAGGAGTTGTTGGAACGGCATCTGGAGGAAAAGGACCATGGAGTTTGAGCGCAGAAGAAGGCGCCACACCCATATGGATATTGCGCCTTTGGTGGACGTGGTGTTCCAGCTCCTGCTTTTCTTCATGCTCACCTCTCATTTCCTGGGTGAGCCAGCGGTCAAAGTGAGGCTTCCAGAATCCCAAACAGCCCAGGTTGTGGAGGAAGGGGAACTCGTCATCACCGTGACAAGAGAGGGTGAAGTATACCTGGGAGCGGAAAGGATTGAGCTTGAGGCCCTGGGGGTCGCTCTCAAGGAGGCGAAGGAGTCAGGAGCGGCGAGCTCGGTCCGTATCAGGTCGGACAAGGAAGCCTCTGTGGGGCTTCTCATCGGGGTGATAGACCAAGTGAGGGGCGCCGGGATAAAAGATTTCGCGATTTCCACTGAGGCCTCCTCAGGAGGTGGATGAAAGACCTGTTCACGAGACGGAGAAACTTGTTTCAGGGGAGATGGGGCCTTAGTGGGGGAAATGGGCCGGAGGCTCAGAATTGGCGAATGGAAAAATTGCAAGGCATTAAGGGTCTGTGGTCTAATAGTTTTTAGGCCTTGGGAAAAGTACAAAGGTTTGAGACCCGAGGGGCCTATCAGGATGAAGGGAGGAAGAGGAATATGTGCGAGATAAAGGCATATGGGCTCAGAGAGGACCGGGAGGAGCTTCTCTTGGAGTCCGTGATTAGAGTGGAGCCTCAAGGGGCTGATACATGGAGACTCCTTTCCCTCTTTGGGGAAGAGCGCCTGGTGAGGGGCAAGTTCCAGAGGGCGGACTTCAGGGAGAACAAGGTCTACTTCGCTTTAGGGGATAGTTGAATCTCGTCCTTTTTTTGATCNTTCAGGGCTTAGGCTCGGCNCCAGACTTTTTTTCCGAGGAGAAGGGGACAAATGGATCCTGTTGAGAAGGCGAAAATAAGGCTCCGAGAATGGATTCACCATGCAGAGCACCACATGGAGGATTACGAGAAACTCGCAAGGGAGCTGGAGGGGCTGGGAAAGAGGGAAAGCGCTCAGGAGATGAGACGAGTGATTGAACTCGCAGCCCAGCAAAAAACGAGCCTTGGTAGAGCCCTCGAGGCCCTAGAGGGACCGGAGGCGGAAGGGGAGAGGGTTTGAGGTGGCTTTTCGGCCCATGGGGGGAGGGCTCAGGGCGCAGCTTTCCAGGATAGTTGAATCTCTGAGGAAGGGCCGGTTGGGCTTCGAGTGGAGGTATATCACGGGAAACACCCCCTGGGATACCAATGTGAGCCCACCAGAGCTCGTCGAATTCATCCTTAATCATCCTCCTGGAAGAGCCCTGGATCTTGGATGTGGGACTGGCACTAACGCAATAACCTTGACAAAAAGCGGGTGGAAGGTCACGGGAGTGGACTTCTCCAAAAGGGCCATAAGGAAGGCCGTGGAGAAGGCGAAAAGAGCTGGCCTCGAGATAGAGTTCATAAGAGCTGATGTCACTGACCTATCGATGCTATCGGGTCCTTACGATCTGGCCCTGGATATAGGCTGCCTCACAGGCCTCGACAATAAGGCCAGAGGAAGGTACGCTCGGGAATTGAAGCGATTGGTCCGTGCCGGGGGATGGTACATGCTCTACGCGTGGCTTCCGAGGAAGTGGAGGGGGAGCCTCTGGGGCATAAGCCGGGACGAAGTGATGGGGCTCCTTGGGGACTGTTTCGTGGAGGTCAAATATGTGGTGGGGCAGGAGAGGGGATTTCCCACCGCTTGGTATTGGTTTCAGAGGACGCCCATTGAAGGTTGAGCCTATTTTCCGTGGAGGGGAGATCTCCCATCTAGCGGAGGGGAAATGGATCAGACACAAGTTTTCGAGGAGATCTACAATCACTATCTAGAGCAGATAGCCAAGGTGGAACTCCCAGAAGTTTCTCGCCGGATCGGGGTGAGGGCGGAAGGGGATGAGCTTCTAGTTCCCTTCTTCGGGCTTCCCCACAGGGTATCGGCCAAGGGCATATGGGATCCAGAGGGCAAAAGGCCGATCCATGCCGTTGCGGTGATCCTCGCAAAGTATGTCTTGATGGCTCCATCTTCGGAGCCCTTGGAATCGCAGTGGGTCACGTACAGAGAGTTCAAGGATGCTGCTCCATTTGTTGCGGGCTTTCACGGCCATGCGGAAAGACCCATAGCGGAGAGATTCGCTGGCAACATCTCTGCTCTCAGGCAGAGGGCACTAGAGCTCGCAGGGGAGATCACAATTAGTGAAGCCAGGGCAGATCTCGCGGTGTGTTTCAAGGCCCTACCCAAGGTGCCCATCTTGATGCTCTTCAATGACAAGGACGAAGAGTTCCCAGCCCAGTGCTCTCTACTCTTCGAGAAGAGGGCCGAGAAATACCTCGATATGGAGTGTCTCGCCATGATGGGGTGGGTCCTGGCTGCGTGGTTGAGAAGGGCGTGAAGGCCCAAGGGACAAGAGGGTAAATTAGAGGCGTGGAGGTAGGTCATGAGGTGTAAGTTTCACCACGTTCACATCGTGTGCAAGGATCTGGAAGGAATGATCCGGTTTTTCACCGAGACCCTGGGAGCGAGCCTTGTGCTCAGGAGGAAGTTCGGAACAGCCGATGGGGCGAGCCTTAGCCTCGGGGGCACAACCATAAACCTGAGGGTCCCCAGAGATGACGAGAAGGTGGAGGCAAGTGAAGGAACTCCTCTGGGATACCATCACATCGGTGTGGAGGTGGAGGACTTCGAAGGGGCTTACAATGAGCTCGTGGATAGAGGGTTCCGTTTCTACACAGAGCCGCAAGAAGCCTATGGGATCCGCTATGCCTTTTTCAAAGGTCCCGAGGACCTTGAGATAGAGCTCGTCCAGAGGCTGTCCAAGNGAGANCTTGTGGATTCCCCTCANGACCAAAAGTGAGCCCAAATGTTACCATATGGTAACGCGTGGCACTAAGGGTTCCTTCCCCCTCACTGGGCCCCAGCCCTCAACTGACCCGAAGGCCANCTGGACGGGGATGAGCCGAGCCTCTGGAAACTGAGATGGAGNTCCCATCGGTGGTCTAGATAGCCGAGCTAGGGCCTGAACTGTGTTGATCGTCTTCAGAGATCACGCAAATGTGCGGGANTTAGGCATGCTTATTGCATANACGGGAACCAGGTAGAGGACTGTTTGGAGAGGTCTCAAAGGGGACGTTACTGGATGCAGGGACCAATGGGAACCACGGGCAAGACCTGCGAGATCTTGAGCAAGAGGATCGCCCTCAGCANGATAGAGAGGATCGGCGACGATCCAAGAGGNACGGTCGTGGGGTGGGAGTGTGCCCCACCCGTCAAGGGCGAACGATACGCGGTTTATCTGGGGAAGGGAAGGATCCTCCGGACAAGTGTTGTAGAGGAGGTGAGGGAAACCCCGGAGTCGGTCCTCATCAAGACTGCAAACTCGATTTACAAGGTCCAGTACTTGCCCCCGTCTCACAAGAGGACAAGCCCAAAAGTAGGCTCGTGATGTTTTTCTCCACAAGATTGGGCCTTGAAAGTTCCCTCAGGGCCCCTTCGAGCTCCCTCTGAGAGAAGGGAAGCCACCCCAGGGATGCAGCCTTACCCACAAGTATGAGATTGGCCCCCAATGGATAACCAATCTCCCTCGCCTTCCTCGCTGCGGGGACGGACTCCGCCTTCAGTTTCATCATGGCGATATAGGCTTTGACCGACGGGAGACCTAGCTTTCCACACCCCTCTTCCACCAGGAGGGATCCGCCCTTTTTCAGGTAACCCAAGTGTCTCAGGCCCTCATCCTCGTTCAATCCGAGGAGAAGATCTGCCTTCCCCAAAGGAACTAGGGGTCCAACATGAGTCCTTCCAAGCCTCAGGTGGGACACCACAGTCCCGCCCCTCTGTGCCATTCCGTGGGTCTCGCTCGCTATGACTGGCCAACCTCTCCTGGATGCCGCATGAGCCAGAAGGCTCGTGACGAAAAGTATTCCTTGCCCCCCTACACCTGCAAGCAATATGTCCATTCTCAGCCATCCTCCCCTCGGATTATCGCTCCTTTTGGGCAAACAAGGAGGCAAACCCCACATGCCGAGCAAAGGCCCTCCGAAATGGTCACACGCTCTCCTTTTTCATCCCATATCAGGGCAGGGCATTCGAATTGTTCCAAGCAATACCTACACCCCTTGCACCTGTCAGTGACCTTCGGGACAGGACCTCGGATCTCCCTTGCCTTGGGCTCGTGGAGCAAGCAAGGGTGTCTTGCTATGACCACTGCCACCGAGCCCTCGGGCGAAGAAGCGTATTGCCAAGCCTCCTTCAGGGTCTTGACCATGTCCTCCAAGTTGTAAGGATCGCATATGGCCAGGAATTCCACCCCGCAACCCCTAACCACCCTCTCCAGCGGGATGGGTATGGCCGCGGATCCATCAGGGCCGTGGTCCCATGCTGGAGTTGACTGCATCCCGGTCATGGCCGTCACTCCATTGTCCAAGATCACGAGCACGAACCTGGAGCCTGTGTGCACAGCATTTAGGAGGGCAGCCGTGCCCGAATGGTAGAATGTGGAATCGCCCATTGTCGCAACTATTGGCCTTTTGAGGCCATCTAGTTGGAATGCGTGGTAGAGACCGCTTGCCATGGTGATTCCCGATCCCATGTCCAATACGGTGTCCACGACCCCTAGATTGGCCCCGAGGGTATAACACCCTATGTCACTGGGATATATGGCCTTGGGAAAGGCCCTCTTTATGGCGAAGAAAGAAGCCCTGTGGGGGCATCCGGGGCAGAGGGTCGGTCTTCTTCTCGGAAGCTTTGCCTCCTCCACTGCCCTTTGGAGGAGAGCATCTCGCCTCCTGTTTCTTCTCGCCCTCTTCTTTATGCCCGCATCCACTAGGGCTTTCTCCAGAGAGGCATCCAGGATCTCGGGGAGAAGCTCCCCCTCTTTTGGGACATGCCCAGTCATTCTCCCCCATACCTTGTTTCTCTCTTGAAGATGGACCTCTATGAATGCATCTGGCTCTTCTAGCACCAGGACCACCTTGCACCTTTCCAGGAAGATCGCCCCTCGCTTTCTCGGGAAAGGAAATGGCATGGTGATCTCGAGAAATGGGACATGGGAAAAACCTCGCTCCTCGAGGAGCTCCCTGGCCACCAGGGCCGGAACCCCCGAAGCCACAACCCCCAGGGGATACTCCGCAGTGGAAGAACTCGGGAAGAAAGCCCTCGCATACCTGTTGGACAAGGCCTCCATCTTCCGGAGCTTCTCGTTCAGTTCCGCGTGGAGGAGAAAGCGAAACCTCGGGGTTGCAGCCCATCTGCATGGGTCCCGGGGGAAAGAGGCCTTGGGAAGGATCATCCCTGGAGGTGGGCCATTTACTTCCACAACCTGTCTAGCATGGCTCAGCCGGGTCACGGATCTGAGCATCACCGGGATGGAGAACCTGTGGGATATGTCGAGGGCCTCTCGGGCCAGCCACCTCGCTTGAGCAGGGCTTTGGGGATCCAATACTGGCACTTTGGCCAACCAGGCCATTCTCCTCGAGTCCTGCTCTGTCTGAGATGAATGGGGGCCAGGGTCGTCGCAGGAGACGACCACAAGAGCTCCAGAGACTCCAGTATATGTCGCGCTTGTGAGGGAGTCGCAGGCCACATTGAGCCCGACTTGCTTCATGCAGCAAGCTGCCCTTTTCCCCACCACCGCTGCAGCGTAAGCCTGATCGAATGCGACCTTCTCATTGGTGGACCACTCGGCATACATGGGAACCGACCATTTTTTCCCCCACTTGACTGCCGAAGGAAGTATCTCCGAGCTTGGAGTGCCNGGNTAACCAGCGATCACCTGGCACCCCCCCTCNACTAGCCCGACGGCTATGGCCTCATTCCCCAGGAGTACCTGCCTCTCTCTCCGACCCATGAGCGTTTTCTCCCGTCTTCTCTTCCTCTTCAGCCCCTCGATGTCTAGATAGCTTGGCCCTCTCGATCTCCTGGACCAGTGCCACATGTCTCGGCTTTGCCTGAAGGGAAAGGTATTGCTCCCATTTCTCCCTCGGCAAAAGACGCTCCAGAGCCTGCCTCAAATTGGGAAGCCTCCATTCCCAGCACGAAAGCATGCGGCCGCAAGGCATACCCTCTGGCTGGTTGTAGCAGTACGCTATGGGCACCTCGTGCCCCAATCGGGGGCATCTGGTCTCGAGCCTTGGGCCACCCATATCTCCTATGCCTCCTTTTTTCTGTGGATGGCATGCCCGGGAAACCATGACCTCCCGGGTGCCATCCACTTTGCTTTTACTTCAAATGGCGGGCTTTGGCAACGAGGATATGTCCTGGAGGGCCCTCTCTATCTCCTCTGTGGGAAGCTCGTAGTCCTGTAACTTCCCTTCGAGATAAGCGGCATAGGCCGCAAGATCCACGAGCCCATGTCCGCTCCAGTTGAAGAGTATCACCTTCTCCTTTCCCTCCTCCTTCGCCTTCAGGGCCTCTCTTATCACCACGGCCACGGCATGGGCCGTCTCGGGCGCTGTTATGAATCCCTCTGTCTGAGCGAAGGTTACGCCGGCTCCAAAGGTCTCGAGTTGGGGCACAGCGATGGGGGTCACGATGCCATCGAGAATCAGTTGGCTGACTATGGGGGCCATTCCATGGTACCTCAGACCTCCTGCGTGGATTGGAGCTGGGACAAAGCTGTGGCCCAATGTGTGCATGGGCATGAGGGGGGTCAAACCAACGGTGTCACCGAAGTCGTATGCGAAGGGGCCCCTCGTCATGGTGGGACAGGATGTGGGCTCAACAGCATAGATGTCGATCTGCTTCCCATTTATCTTGTCCGCCACGAAGGGAAGGGCCAATCCCGCAAAGTTGCTTCCACCTCCAGCACACCCTATGACGACATCGGGGTATTCGCCTATCGACTGCAACTGCTTCTTGGCCTCGAGGCCTATTATTGTCTGGTGAAGAAGCACGTGGTTNAGAACGCTCCCGAGAGAATACTTGGTATCCTCTCTGCTCACCGCTGCCTCCACTGCCTCGCTTATGGCTATTCCCAGGCTACCCGGGGAGTTGGGGTCTTGGGCTAGGATTTTTCGGCCAGCCTCTGTCTCCTGGCTCGGGCTGGGTACACAGTCAGCCCCCCATGTCTGCATCATTATGCGGCGGTAAGGCTTTTGCTCATAGGAGATGCGTACCATGAACACCTTGCATTCCAATCCAAAGAGCTTGCAAGCGAAGCTCAGTGCACTGCCCCACTGACCAGCCCCTGTCTCTGTAGTCAATCTTTTCACTCCCGCCACCTTGTTGTAATAAGCCTGAGGAACCGCTGTATTGGGCTTGTGGCTCCCGGGCGGACTGACCCCTTCATTCTTGAAGTAAATCCTGGCCGGGGTTTGGAGATGCTCCTCTAGGGCCTTTGCTCTCACGAGGGGAGTTGGCCTCCAAATGAGATACTTCTCCAGGACTTCCTCTGGGATGTCTATCCACCTCTGCTGGCTCATCTCTTGCTCCAAGAGGTTCATGGGGAAGATGGGTGCCATGTCCTCCGGTCCGATGGGCTTACCGGTCGCTGGATGAAGGGGAGGCTGTAGCCCACGTGGGAGGTCCGGTAAGACATTGTACCATTGCCTGGGGATTTCGGATTCCTTGAGCAAAATCTTCTTGCTCGCCTCCATGCTCCTACCTCCTAGAGTTTTTTCTTGCCTCTCACCCCGAGAAGCCACAGGCTTCCATTGCCAATGCCTCGGGGAGTGCAAGCCAAAGGCCCCGATGGGAAAAACAGCCACCTACCTCTCCCCTTTTTGCCCCACAACCGGACGGGAAGATCTCGTAGAACCCCTTTTTACCTTTCCTGGCCGTGGCTCGCTAAATACCATAGACCATATGGAGTGTCAACACCAAAAAGCTGGGGTAAATCCCTAGTGTCCCTCCACCCCTCGGCTGCCACCAATTGGATATTATTGGTGTTTCCTCGACCGCCGGGGTGGNAAATGTATGCAAGGCCCTACTCCCTCTTTTTTTGCCGAGGTNCCGGATCTGGCACTAGATTTGCTTGTAGAGAGTGCTTATTTTCATGTCAACAAGTGTGGTTCCCTTGCCAAAGAGAGGGCAAGATGGGATCCACGAGGAAAACATTATGCGGGAAGGAGAGAGAAAAAATGGACCTTCAAAGATTCACCATAAAGTCTCAGGAAGCTCTTCAAGCGGCCCAAACAAAGGCCGTGAGATACAATCATGTGGAGGTTGACGGAGAACATCTCCTTCTGGCCCTTCTGGAGCAGGAAGACGGATTGGTCCCCAGGCTTCTCAGGAGGATGGAAGTGCCACTGGAGCCACTCAAAGCCAGGCTCCAGGAGGAGCTCGAGAGAAGGCCCAGGGTCACAGGGCCTGGAGCAGAGCCGGGGAAGGTGTACATAACCCAAAGGCTGAGCAAGCTCCTTGTGAGGGCTGAGGATGAGGCGAAGCACTTGAAGGACGAATACGTTTCAGTGGAGCACCTGATGCTCGCCTTTGTGGAAGAGGGGCAAAGCACTCCGGCGGGAAGGATCCTCAAGGAGTTCGGGNTCACGAGAGAGGCCCTTCTCANGGCCCTCACCGAGGTCCGCGGTCATCAGAGGGTCACGAGCGCTACCCCAGAGGAGACTTACGAGGCGCTCCAAAAATATGGCAGAGACCTGGTAGCCGAGGCCAGGGCCAATAAGCTGGATCCGATAATCGGAAGGGATGCAGAGATAAGGAGGGTCATAAGGATACTGAGTCGCAAGACCAAGAACAATCCCGTGCTCATCGGCGAGGCCGGAGTGGGAAAGACCGCCATAGTTGAGGGACTCGCTCAGAGGATAGTGAAGGGCGATGTCCCCGAGGGCCTCAAGGACAAGACCATCTTTGCCCTGGACATGGGAGCGCTCCTTGCGGGTGCCAAATACAGAGGGGAGTTCGAGGAAAGGCTCAAGGCAGTGCTCCAGGAGATAAAGCAGTCCAANGGTCGGATAATCCTGTTCATAGACGAGCTTCACACCATAGTGGGNGCNGGAAAAGCCGAGGGAGCTATCGATGCNGGCAACATGCTCAAGCCGATGCTGGCGAGGGGAGAGCTTCACTGCATAGGCGCTACGACCCTCGATGAGTACCGGAAGTACATAGAGAAGGATGCTGCCCTCGAAAGGCGTTTCCAGCCTGTTCTGGTGGACCCGCCATCGGTCGAGGACACGATTTCGATACTGCGCGGACTGAAGGAGCGATTCGAGGTTCACCATGGCGTGAAAATTCAAGACAATGCTCTGGTTGCTGCTGCGGTTCTTTCGAACCGCTACATAACGGACAGGTTCCTCCCCGACAAGGCCATTGATCTGGTAGATGAGGCCTGCGCCATGATAAGGACGGAAATGGACTCCATGCCTGCGGAGCTGGACGAGGTCACAAGAAGGATCATGCAGCTGGAGATAGAGGAAGCCGCCCTCAAGAAGGAGAGGGATAAAGCATCCCAGGAAAGGCTCGAGGCCCTGAGAAAGGAGCTTTCGGAGCTCAGGGCAAAAGGGGAAAGGCTNAAGGCCCAGTGGGAGTCCGAGAAGGAGGCCATAAGGAAGCTTCAGGCCTTGAGGGAGGAGATAGAGCAAGCCAGGAGGGAACTGGAGCAGGCGGAGAGGCAGTACGATCTGAGCAGGGCTGCTGAGTTGAGGCACGGTAGGATCCCCGAGCTGGAGAGAAGGCTCAGGGAAGAGGAGGAGAGGCTGGCCCAAGAATTCGGAGGACAGAGGCTTCTCAGGGAGGAAGTGACAGAGGAGGAAATAGCGGAGATAGTCTCCAGGTGGACTGGGATTCCCGTGACCAGACTCATGGAAGGAGAGAGGGAAAAACTCCTCAGGCTCGATGAAGTGTTGCACAGAAGGGTCGTTGGCCAGGACGAGGCTGTGAGGCTTGTGGCCGATGCCGTGATAAGGGCCAGATCCGGGATAAAGGACCCCAGAAGACCCATAGGCTCCTTCATCTTCCTCGGACCTACTGGGGTAGGGAAGACGGAGCTCGCTAAGACCTTGGCCGAGGCCCTCTTCGATTCCGAGGACAACCTCGTCCGCATAGACATGACCGAGTACATGGAGAAGCATACCGTGAGTCGCCTCATAGGTGCCCCTCCAGGCTACGTGGGATACGAGGAAGGTGGGCAACTCACAGAGGCCGTGAGGAGGAAGCCGTACAGCGTGATCCTGTTCGACGAGATAGAGAAGGCTCATCACGATGTCTTCAACGTGCTCCTGCAGATCCTCGATGATGGGAGACTCACGGACGCTCAGGGCCGCACTGTTGATTTCAAAAACACTGTGATAATAATGACGAGCAACATCGGCTCTGAATACCTGCTTGAGGGGATAACGGAAACTGGCGAGATCAAAGAGAGTGCGAGGGCCCAGGTCATGGCCGCCCTAAGAAGGCACTTTCGGCCTGAGTTTCTGAACAGGGTAGACGACATAGTCCTCTTCAAGCCCTTGAGACTCGAAGAAGTGAAGGCCATAGTGGACCTTCTCACCAAAGACCTGATGAAGAGGCTCCAAGACAGAAGGATCAAATTGGAAATCACAGATGCTGCCAAGTCCTTCATAGCGAGGACTGCTTACGATCCCGTCTATGGGGCGAGGCCCCTCAAGAGATTCTTGCAACATGAGTTGGAAACCCGCATAGGCAGGGCCCTCATATCTGGTGAGATCCTGGACGGTTCCACTATAGTCGTGGACCTAGATGGTTCCAAGCTCAAGGTTAGCCACTTGCCTCCAAGAAAGGAGGAGGGGGCGAGGGTAGCGGCTTTATGATGGGAGAGGGGTCTGGAAATTTTCCGAGGATGGAAGAAGAAGGGG
>JGI24188J35168_1000437_pt1 | contig 24283 bp, 23 predicted proteins | sample YNPBryantNP2012_FD_35168 | JGI IMG/M metagenome (IMG submission 35168) | reverse complement strand
AGCAGGTAATACTAAGCAAACTTTATTAATTAAATCTAGTTTTTGCCTGTCATCAAGATTGTTAGAATTAGAACCAACACATTTTTTAGCGTTTTCGGTAAGTTGCCGATAACGTTCTTTATCGTCTTCAGTAGCTTTTCTGAACTTTAAAACCACACAGCTTCCATTTCCACTGTCACATTTTACTATTTCGTTAATTAAATTTTTACAAGCAGGATCAACACTAGTATCAGCTCTTCCTATAGGAACTATAAGCTGTTGATTCTTAGCTAAGATAGCGTTATCAAACTGAGTCGTCGTATTTTCTTGGGTCCAAACTGGTATGCTGGTGTTTATAAAACCAAACAGAGCAAAAATAACAAGTAAAANCCAGNATTTATTCTTTAACATACGAATAGTTTAAACTTAACTTTGCCGAAACAGTATATCTTACCAAAGCTTTTTTGTCTAGCCAGCTAAAACTATTTTATTAACCACTTATGAAAACCCAGATCAATCAACAAATAATGCTTCAACTTGTTGTTGAAAATATACAAAAACAAAGCTAATAAGCTACTAGTTACAAAAACTATAAAAAAATGGTAAGCAATCTCTCGTGTATCTCCTCTTTGTAGAGTTAATATAAAACCATCGTAAACCGATTTCAACCACTGAAAAAAGCCTAAATCAGAAAAAGACATCAACCTTCAAAGATTACAGCAAGACCAAAAACATAAAGAAATGTACTCAAAGAATACCTAATAATCAGCCAAAAGTCAAAAAATACCGATAATAATTTATTTTTTAACTTTAATTACGTAAGTGGAGGCCAATTTATCGTGTAAAGCTTGTTTTTTGCCATCAAAAATAATCAACAAATAACCAATACCTAATAATAGCGAAGAAACCATGGTTGATATGTATCTGATCAAAGCTTTGGAATAACTAATTTTGTTACCATTTGCATCAACTATTTTTAAACCTAAAAGAATTTTTCCAGGGGTACCTTGAAACTTGGAAGACCAGAAAAGAGTAAAATATAATAAATTAACAGAAAAGCCAACAAAACCACTAATAAAATTAGTTAAAAACGTAACTATAGATGAATCAGCCGAAACAATCGAAAGATCAATAAGAAGAAAAGCAATAGCAATAAAAAAGCCAAAAATTAATGCAGTTATAAATGACAAAAATAATAAAACCAACGAATCTATCAACCAAGCTAACAATCTGATACCAAATCCAGCATATTCCACATTACCACTTTGAACAACAACACCAGGACTAGGATTAAAGTTAGGTGAATATTCTTGATAATATTGTTGGTAAGGATTCTGTTGGTTGACAACTTGTTGATTATTGAGGTTAAAATTTGTGTCCGTGTTAGACATATTGAACAAGACTAAAGTTAGAATTTTTTAGAAAATTAATCTTAAATGGGAGATCAAGTTTAAGAAAAAAAAGTTATCAAATTTTGTCAACGATTTTTTAATTACACACCTGCACAATCAACAAACTATATGTTCAAACTTCAAGATAACCCCAAAAACTTTAAATTGAAAAGTTGGTTATCACCAAACCGTTTGTCTTGGCTATACTTAATTAATTTGCTAATTGTAGTAGCGATTTTGCTAGTATTATCATTACCCACAACCCAAAATAGGTTAGCTGAAATTGTTGGATTGGAAGACAAATATGTTGCCGAACATCCAACTAAAATTGATTTTTCCACAATCGAAAAAGCAAAAGTTAATCGAATAGTCGATGGAGATACAGTAATTTTGGAAGATTCTAGAAGACTCAGATATCTTAATGTCGACACCCCAGAATCAGCCCACCCCAATAAACCAGTGCAGTGTTTTGGTAAAGAGGCAGCTATGGTCAACAAAGACCTTGTTGAGGGTAAGGAAATTTGGTTAAAATTTGATAGAGAAAAAGAAGACAAATATGGTAGGTTGTTAGCTTTTGTATTTTTACCAGGNAAAAACCCTAACGATGTTAAACAAAGTGTTAATGCCTACTTGGTTGAAATGGGTTATGCCAGAGCTTATATTATCAAGCCCAACGATACTTTTGCCGAAGAATTTGCTAAATTAGAACGAGAAGCTAGAAATAACAAGCGCGGCCTTTGGGGTAGCTGTCCTAAACCTTTCGAAGAGTAGTTGAAAATGTTGTACGAAAATTAACTGAACTTAGTGAATATAACTTCTAGCCTTAATTTTTTGCAAAAAGCAATATAAAAGTAGTTAAATTAAGATAGAGCTAAATTCCACAAAGTTTGGTTGTTAGTCCTAATGCAATTAGATAGAAGTATGTTTAACCTACATCTGCTAAAATCTTACTTCTTCGGTAATGTTTAAAAGATATGAATTGGTTAGCAAAATATTGCCTAAGAATTAGATATTGATTGATTTTTAGTAAAACTGTAACCAAAATCTCAATTTTGTAGTGGATTTTGCTTAGTTTTAATTAAAGTTCATCAAAAAGTTCCGTAATTGTTGCTTATTATCTAAACTTGACAAAACTCAAAAAAATTTTTTTGACTGTTTTAAACAAATCTAACTTGCCGAACTAGCCAAACACCCTGACTGACTGTTGAAACATTTTGCAACCCTTGTCAGCAGGGTTTCCTTTTTGGGTTAATCAATTTAGTTATATTTAGTCTAATTTATAATTCTGATCTTTACCTTTTAAGTAATCTAGACCTGAAACCTTCTACATCGTTTAAGATTTATCAAGCCATTCAACTGGTGCTAACAGCTTAATTAAAGCAAACTGTGCTGTGTTAGTATCTTGAAACTCATCGACCATAATGTGGTGCCACCTGTTTAACAAAATTTTTTGCACCTCAGAATTTTGAGAAATGATTAAATACGGTAATAGTAATAAATCATCAAAATCTACAGCTTTGCTAGCTTGTAAGGTACGCTCATATAATTTGTAAAAATTGTGAAAAACTGGAGGATAGTCTTGGTTGGGTAACTGTTGGCTTTGGCTAGCTGTGAGCAATTCTTGTTTACACTGAGACACAAAATGGAGCATTAAAGTTACAGGATGGACTTTAGAATCCAAATTCATCTCCTGTAATAGTTGCTTACCAATTTTCTTGCGATCATCATCATCCAAAATGGTAAAATCTTTAGTTAGACCTACATATTCTCCAAACTCTCGCAATAGTCTGGCTCCTAGTGAGTGAAAAGTGCACAGTAAAGGAACATTGATATAATCGGTTTGCCAAGGTGGAACCACCGGCAAGTGGAAATTTAGTTGCTGTAATAATTGCTGAACTCGTTGATACATCTCTCTAGCCGCTTTGTTGGTAAAAGTTAAACATAAAATTTTGCCTGGCACTACCCCTTGGCTAATCAAATAAGCCACTCGACGAGTTAAAACTGTGGTTTTACCACTACCGGCACCGGCTAACACTAGCGTAGCTCCAGTAATTTGTGACACCGCCTCTACTTGCCTAGGGTTAAGATTTTTAAATAAAGATTCCATAAGTCAACTTAGTACACTCAGTCGTTCGTTGATTGTCAAAATTGGTTATGTTTATGTTGTAAAGTTGAGCAATATGAATACATTAAACCAATAAAATTGTTTGTGTCTAAGTCACCAGAAAGCCTGCTGAGGTAAAATTCAGCAATATTAGGGCAAAGTTAAAGAATCCTCAGCTAATTATTTTAATCTTCTTTATCAAAGTCTTATTGTAGCTGGTCAACTATTTGGTTAACCTTTTTAACTATTGCTTGAGCATCGATTCCCACAAAAGCCAGTAACTCCTCACTACTGCCACTACGCGGCAATTTGTTTACGGCCAAGGAATATATAGGCACTAACCCAGTTTTTACCAGATCTGGATTATATAAACATTCAGACACTGCTCCGTACACTCCTCCTTCAGAGTAGTGGTCTTCGACCACTAATATAGCCTTGGTTTCTTGAGCTGCTTGACTTAAAGTTAGTGTATCTATCGGCTTAACCGAATACAAATCGATTACTCTAACTATAATTCCATCGCGAAGAAGAATCTCGTAAGCTTTTAGAGCTTCGTGAACAGTTACCCCGGCAGCAACAATAGTCAAGATATCTTGCTTAGAACTGCGTAAAGTTTTGCTACCACCAATTACAAACTGTTCTGCTGTTGAGTAAATCACTGGAACTTTAGGGCGACTGGTACGTAAATAGATTATTCCTGAATACTTAGCCATCTCTTTCACCAAAGCTTTAGTACTAACAGCATCGGAAGGATACAAAACAATCGAATCTAAAATACAGCGAAACATAGAAATATCCTCAAGGCCCATTTGGCTAAAGCCATCTTCTCCAATAGACACTCCAGCGTGTGAACCAACAAATTTAACGTTAGCTTGGGAATATCTAGCCATTCTAATTTGGTCTAAAGCTCTAGTTAAAAAAGCTCCAAAAGAAGAACAAAAAGGAATTTTACCACGCAAGGCTAAACCTGTGGCTACACTGACCATATTTTGCTCAGCAATAAACATTTCTAGAAAACGATTAGAATCGACTTCTTTAATACGATTAGCAAAAGTTGAAGTGCTAAGATCGGCATCCAAAACTATAACTTTGGGGTTTTCGCTAGCTAACTCAACTAAACCCTGGCCATAAGCTTCCCTGGTAGCTACTAACTCTCCTAATTGATAATCTTTAGTTACTGGTTTCAAGGTTTTTGGTTCGGTATCAGCGGTTAAGCTAACAGGCTTTGGTGGTTGAATCTGACCAACAATAGTAGTATCAATTTCCCCAAGATTTTGCAGAGCCTTAGCTAGTTGTTCAGTGGTTAAACTTTTACCGTGCACATTAGCCACTTCGGACAAGTTAATACCTGCGCCTTTCTCTGTTTTGGCTACAATCATCACTGGACGACCAGAAAAACGTTCAATCGAATCAAAAACCTCACAAATTTCCTCCAAATTATGCCCATCTACCGTAATAGCTTCCCAACCAAAAGCTTCGATACGAGCAACGTAAGCAGCTAAATCTTGCTTTAACATCGTTGGCCCAACTAAACCATAACCATTAACATCAACAATGCCTACCAAATTGGTTAATTTATAGTAAGATGCAATTTGCATCGCTTCCCAAACAGAACCTTCGGCCATCTCACCATCCCCCAACAGCACGTAGGTTTTGTAGTTTAAGTTATCTAATTTAGCATTCAAAGCCAAGCCTACGCCAATGCCTAAGCCCTGACCCAAAGAACCTGTGGCTGCTTCAGCATAAGGAAAATTAGGGGTAGGATGACCTTCCAAAGGGCTACCCATCTTTCTTAGAGTTTTGAGTTCTACTTCCGTAAGTTTACCAGCAGCGGCATACAAAGCATACAACAAAGGTGCCGCATGCCCCTTAGAAAAAATTAACCGATCGTTATTAGGATCTTTTGGATTATCTAAATCGGCCTTAAAATAACCACCAAACATTAAACTTACCAACAAATCAGTGGCTGATAAGCACGAGGTAGGATGGCCTGAACCAGCAGCAGTAGTAGATATGAGCACGTAGTACCTAACCAACCTACTTAACTTTTGCAAAAAACTAAGCTGTTCTTCAAACATAAACTAAATCGAAAGAATTCAAAAAACAAATTTTTGTCAAAATCGGTTGTTAGTTTAGTTTTTTAGAAAAAAATTACTAATTTTTAACTCAAATTAAACCTAAAGATTAATTTTTAGGGCATCTGTTAGGTAAAAATTCTGTTTATTCCGCCCGGTTTTAGCAACCAGTGTTTAAAATACGCTAAAATCAGGTCAATAATAACTAACTGGAGTGTTAGTTAACCACATGACTTCTGTATAAAATTTGACCAAACCTTAAGTTTTTCTTATCACCAATCAATCAATATGATTGCTATTCTCGATTACGAGGCTGGTAACATCGCCTCTATAGAAAATTCTTTAGAAAAACTTGGTTACGATTTTGTGTTAACCAAGGATCCCAAAGTGGCTGAACAATGTTCGCACCTCATTTTGCCTGGGCAAGGTAGAGCCGGAATGGCTATGAAAAATTTACAAAAACAAAATCTAATCTCGCTGATTCAAACTACGACTAAACCGTTTTTAGGAATTTGCCTAGGTATGCAACTACTGGCTAACTGGAGCGAAGAAGATCAGACCCAATGCTTAGGAATTATACCTGGACAAGTTAAACGATTTACTGACACTGATTTGAAAGTACCTCATATGGGTTGGAATAACGTCCAATTTGAACAAAGTTCGCCTTTATTGCTAGGCATTCCTCAAAATACCTATTTTTACTTTGTGCACTCCTATTATTTTGATACTGACTCTAAATATGTCTTAGGAACTACGCAATATGGACACGAGTTTGCCGCTATAGTCGCCAAAAACCATTTCTTCGCTACCCAATTTCACCCCGAAAAATCAGGTAGTTGGGGACTACAATTACTCAAAAACTTTTTGAATTTAACATAAGTAGCTATTTGGGTAAGATACAGTTTAGACTTTTAACTAAAATTTGACTTAATTCTAGAGATAATTTTAGTTAAAATTCAAAACGCCTTACCAAGGCTAAAACCAATTACTCAGATAATCTTTTAGCACTTTTATACGCGCAAGGTGGTCAGCTGAACTTAAATTACCTGAAACTAAAATTGTATTCCCAGCTGAATTGACTAATCTTGTGTATGATTAATGTGATAAAATAAACAAAAAAGAAACTTTTTCTGTAAACTTTACTTTACTAGTTTCTGTAAACTGAAGGTTGGTCTATAAGTAGCAAGTTTAACTTAAAAGCCAAAAACTTTTCCCCAGTGGCTTTTTATTTTCAATGGAATCGGTTTGAACTCTTANCACAANCAAATCACCCACAAACCTTAATCTTTTAAGTCAAAAAACTAGAGTCGCCAAGTCTTACAGTTTCTTATGATTTTTGTTAAATAAAGCAAAACTTTGGTTACTAAATGGAATTAATCATCCCACAGAANAACTTCATCGCCAAACTCGGGCCAAACTGCTTCAACTTGGGGTAGNCTACGTCGAATTTCTTCCATNAAAGCCAAGGAGGCTTTGGGCTCTCCGTGCACCACAAAGACTTTTGGTTTAGATTTGTTTATTGTGGTTGGTAACAGATGAAATAGCCATTTTTTGAGAATTGGCTGATCACCGTGGCCAGACAAACCTTCCAACATCACGACTTCAGCCTTAACCTGATATAATCTTCCTTCAATTTCCACTTCTTTATTACCCTCCTGTAAAGCTTTTCCTAAAGTACCAGGAGCTTGAAATCCACTTAAAGCTATTAAATTACGAGGATTTTCGATATGAAACTTAAGGTGTTTCAAAATTCGACCACCATTCAGCATTCCACTACCAGCAATAATCACTGCAGGCTTAGTATGGCTATTTAATAATTTACTTTCTTCAGGTGTTTCTAAGATGTACAAGTATTTACTCTTTAACGGATGATTACCTGAACCAACCAATTTTAACATTTCCTCGTCATACAAATAAGGATATTTCAAAACTACTTTGGTTACGGCGGCGGCCATTGGAGAATCCAAATAAATCGGTATGGGTGGAATTTGGTTGCGCCTAATCAGCTCTACGAGTAGATATACAATTTCTTGCGAACGTTCTACAGAAAACGCTGGAATCAGTACTTTTCCCCCTCGGGTTAGGGCTTGACGAACGATTTTGCGTAACTGTGCCTCGGGTTTAGTTTTTGGATGCAACCGGTCACCGTAAGTGCTTTCTAAAAAAACGTGAGTTAAATTAGTTTGNGGTTCAATAAATTCTGGGTCTTGAATGATTGGTTTATGAAAATTACCTACATCTCCAGAAAACACAATGGTTCTGCCGGTTGGTTTTTCTTTCAGGAGAATGTAGCTAGAACCAAAAATGTGCCCGGAGTTAATAAACGTTACTTCCAAATTTGGATGGACCAAAAAAGGTTGGTGATAGTCATAAGTTTTAAACCTGGTTANAGTTTGATCCACATCTTTTTTTTCATACAAGAACAACTTGCCCTCATTTTTTTCCAAAAGATTCAAAATTTTTGCATAGTTATCAGGAAGTTTTTTGAAGAAATCATACTTTTGAGCTATGACTTCGGCACTTTCTTGAGCTTTGACCACTTCTTCTAGAATATCCGAATATTTTTGNCCAACTCCTAAACTATCTAAAAAATCTTCTTCAAACCACTCAGAATCTTCGCTAAATTCAGGAGATTCTTGGTGTTTATAGGCGTCATGCATAACTACTTCAGCAATCTCTTTAGAAGCAGGAGTAGTGTAAATTTTACCTCCAAAACCCATCCTTACTAAGTACGGTAGTCGCCCACAATGATCTAAGTGTCCATGAGTTAGCAAAACGAAATCCANTTTTTTCGGATCAAACAACAAGAAAGCNTTAATTCTATACAAATTAATCTTACGGCCAATTTGAAACATGCCGGCATCCACACAAAATTGTACGCTTTTACCAATTTTGGGTTGATATTCACAATAGTACAAAGAACCGGTTACCGTTCTAGCTGCTCCGCAAAAAGTAACTTTCAACATGTGNTAAGGAGTATCAATTAAAGCTTAATTTTGAATTAATTGTTTATTAAAAAAATAATACTATTTGATTTAATCATAATCAACTATTCTTGTACTAGTCAATAGCCTATTTAAGTAAAATTTGACGAAATATTATTTTTGAATATCTAAACTTGTTTCTTTAGTATCTAATCCTTATTTGGATGTCCGACCTGGTTTTTGAAAAAGCTTTATCNGATAAAGAAATTAAAAGGAAGTTGGAGCCGTCCTTGTTGGATGAATTATTAGAATATGTTTCCTATTTTGTGAGAGTGTCTTTGGTAGTAGTTGTGGTATATGTAATTATTAGACAAGGAGTATTTGATAGCCGAACTGTGTCCGGAGTTTCTATGTACCCGTATTTTAATTACGACGAAAAAATAGGTGTTCAAGATATAATTTATTTAGACTTATTCACCCCAAAATTAGGTAAATACGAACGAGGCGACGTAGTGGTAATTAATCGACCTCAAGAAGAATGTCCACTAAGCCAAAATAAAACCTGNAATTTCGTAAAAAGAGTAATTGGCTTACCTGGAGAAATGGTAGCTTTTGAAAATGGTTTAGTGTATATCTATTTACCAAACCAAAATGTACCAATTCAACTTGACGAAAGTAGCTATTTACCCCCTGNTACTGTCACTTACAAAAACGCACGAGAAGGTACTGAAAAGTATGTTGAACCAGTGCTAGGTCCAGATGAATATTACCTTTTAGGGGATAATCGTATGAACAGCTATGATTCTCGAGCATTTGGTCCGGTGAAAAAAAACGTTATTTACGGTATTTTAGGAAGAGAGATTTTTTCTTTTGTTAGTAAAGACAACCAGCGTCGAATTAGATTTTTTCAAAAACCAACCTACAATTTACCAGGCTGACAGTCAATTATGTATTCTATTAAACCAATCATAGACAAACAACAATGGACAAACTTTTTGTTACAAATAAANGCTAACACTTTTTTACAGTCTTGGGGCTGGNTTAAATTTAACCAACTTTACGGTAACAAAACCTGGACGTTGGGAATGTTTTATCGAAACCAATTATTGTCCACCGCTTTTGTGTTAAAGTTAGAAGCTAAACGGGGAACATTTTTGTTTTGTCCTCACGGTCCCCAATTTGTCAATTTTTCCACAGANATGCTATTAGCATGGGCTAATTATTTTAAACAACTAGCCAAAGAAGAAAGGTGTAGTTTTGTAAGAATTAGTCCAATTCAAGAAAATACCCAAGCTAATCAAGACATTTTTCGAAAATGTGGTTTTCAACCGGCACCAATACATATGCATGCTGAGCGTAGCGTAGTCTTAGATTTAACAGAAGATCTAGATAAAATTTTTGCCAAATTTAAAAAAACTCTTAGGGCTGATATTCGCAANNCCGAACGCTTAATANCAGAAAAAAAGTTAACTGTTAGTCTGGGACACGAAATTGATGANGAAGTTTATCAAGTTTATGAAAATACTTTTGTCAGAGGGTCGTTTGTACCTTTCAGCAAACAATACTTGCAAAAAGAGTTAGAAGCTTTTGCACAAGAAAATAGTTATGATTTAATCAAAATTTNTTATCAAAACCAATTAGTTTCTTGGGTGTTGGTAGTTTATTTNGGCTNTAGAGCTTTTTATCACCAAGGAGCTAATTTNTTAATCAAAGGTGTGCCAGCACCTACCCTTGCCCAATGGCAAGCCATCCAACTAGCTAAACAAAGGGGTTGTCAAAGTTATGATTTTTGGGGAGTTTGTAAACCAGACGAGGTAAACCATCCATGGTATAATCTAAGCAGATTCAAACGTAGTTTTGGTGACAAGGAAGTAATTCTTTTACCTGCTCAAGATTTAGTGATCAATAAAGTCAAATATTTCCCTACATGGTTAATTGAAACTATTAGACGCAAGTGGCGAGGTTTCTAAAAGGTAACAATACGATCGAAGATAACCGGTAAATTAGTAGAGAGTGATTTTAAGTGAAATCATTATTACCAATTAATGTGCACTATACCAAATAAGGCTGCAAATTACTTGAAGACAAAACAAGCCTAAAGTAGTTTTCTAAATATCAGTTGTAGTTCATTCTTTGTTTTTTAAAACGCTGAATTGAAAACACTTAAACAAAAAAGAAAAGCCGCCAATTGACAAACAAAAATTTTAAACTTCTGTTAACTAGAACTACTACCTATCAAAGAATTAACCAAACTTCTAAAAGTTTCTAAATCTCTAATTGCTATCTCTGATAAGGACTTTCGATTTAACCTACTACCAGATTTAGCTAACAAATTCATTAAACGACTATAATTCAAATTTGAATTGATTTGATCTAAAGCTCCGTTGATTCTGGTTATCCATAACCTACGGAACTCTCGTTTGCGTAAACGACGACTGATATAAGCATGCTTATCCGCGTGCAGCAGTCTCTCTTTAGCTGCTCGAAAATTTTTATGAGCTCTTCCGAGATAACCTTTAGCTCGGGACAGAAGATATTTTCTTCTCTTGTGGGCTATGGTACCTCTTTTGATTCTAGACATAAATCAAAAATTTCAGAACTAAATTACTGACAAAAACTTTTTATGAGCTGGGCTAAGAACGGTTTTTCTCTTAGCTCTTAGAACTCGTTCTCTAGGTTTTTTAATCATTCGGTGAGCCACATTGGTTCTTTTAGAAATCAATTTACCTGAGAGAGTTTTCCTAACTCTTTTAGTTAAACCACCGTGAGATTTACTTCTAAATTTTTTCATAGTCATAAACCTATTCAGTTCGTTACTTATATTTTGTTTCTACAAAAACGGTATGAGAATTAGTTTTCGGATTGTATTTTTTTAGCTTCAGCGGAGCCAAATTGCCTTTAGCTTTCCCTCCACCCTTGGATTTATTAGTTAAGTACCGATAAACTACTTTTCTACCATTACTATCAGTGGTAACACTAACTAACAAGATTTTATTTTTTTGCCAAGCCATAATTACAATAAATTAAATCTTAAGCTGCCACTAATTGAGGCTCGTTTTCTTTTGCTGAGGTAGCTGCGTGTTGTTTGCTAATAATAACCGTACTGGATTTAGCCAAACCTTGATTGTAAGCGTTCGCCAAGATATCTAAAATCAAACGTAGAGCATTAATTGAATGAGTATTACAAACTATAGTGTAGTCTAAATTTTTAGGTAAAAACTCTATTTTAGTATTAGTAATAGCAATAATAGGAATGTTCAGAGCTTCGGCCTCGCGCATAGCTACTGCTTGCTCCTTAGCATCTATAGCTAATAGAACCGCTGGTTTATTGTTTTTTAAATTGGTTAAACCACCAAAAAATTTCTCTAATTTGTCTAGCTTTCGCTGTAAAGCAAGCTGCTCGTTTCTACTCAAAGAATCAAAAAACTGACGATCTTTCACCATTGAGGAAACTTTATCTAAAGCACGCAGAGTCTTCCTAATAGTTGACCAATTAGTTAAAGTGCCACCAAGCCACCTGTGTTTAACAAAAGCTACCTGGTTTTCAGGTATAGAAGCAATAAAATTATCTACTAATTCTTGTACATGCAAAGAAGTACCAACAACCAATATTTGTCCTCTTTTTTGGCCTACTTTTGTAAGTAAATCGGCTGCTTTAGCTAAATAGTGCTTAGTTTTAACTAAGTCAATAATGGCCAAGCTGTTACTAAACCCATAAACCCTATCTTTTAACCTTGGATTTAGGGTGGTTCTACTATTACCCCTATGAGTCCCCAAAGAATACAGCTGCATTAAACTAATTTGGTCAACTAAACTAGACATCACCCAACTAAAATTAAAAACTACTCAAGCTGAACAGTAGCTCCAGCCTCAACTAACTGTTGTTTGTATTTTTCTGCGTCTTCCTTAGAAACATTTTCTAACAGAATAAAAGGAGCTGACTCAACCTTAGTCTTAGCGTCACCCAAGCCGATATTTAAAATAGTTTTAACCACCTTAATAACAGCTATCTTCTTGTCACCAGGAACTTCGGTGACTTTAATGTTGAAAGATGATTTTTCTTCCGGTTTATCTTCGTCAGTAGCACTGGCAGAGGCGTTAGCAACCGAAGTAGCCACAGCTACAGGAGCAGCGGCTGAAACCCCAAAAGTTTCTTCGATAGCCTTAACTAACTCAGCAGCTTCCATTAAAGTTAGTTCTTGTAATTGCTTAACAATATCGTTAACTTTAGACATAACAAGACACAATTTAAAAAAATCTAAATTTAGAGTTTTAATAATGAGAAGATTTATGATTTTGTCAAGCTAAGAATATTCTAAGACAAATTTAGACTAAAGAATCTACAGTAATTTACTAAATCAACCAAACTTACCGAGTTAGTGAAACTAATTACATTAAATTGGCACTAAAAAAAATTAAATTAATAAGAGCTTTCAACTCTCTTATGAAACCTGATTTTATATAACCAAACTAGAATATAATTAATTTACAAACTTTAAAGGATTTGACTGTAATTTGTGTAACTTTTGTTAATTTAATCAAAAAAGCTAACTTTAGAAGATTAATATGTCCATAAAATTTTAAAGATTAAACCACTTGGCACCACGACTCAGTCGTTGATAAAGTTTTTGGTGAATAATCAGTTACTAACAAATTTACTAAGCGATTCTCGTAAAAACTAATAAAATGTTCTTCTGTCCAATTCAAAATATCTAAGTAAAAACCTAAACACCTATCAAATTCAATTAATCGATGATAATTGTTTTTGACTAACCATTGAATGATTTGATGGTTATAGCGAGACAATACTTTTCTGGAAAAATTTGCATCGTAAATTTCGAACTTTTTTTCTCTAAACCTAACTAGTAAGTAAGCTTTCTTAGCTTCCCAAGTGGGAAAAGTTTCCGCAGGGTTGTTAGGGTCAAAAGTTTGTTCTTCAAACCAGAATTTTGGTTCCTCAGTCTGGTGAAAAAAATACAACGGATGCAGTAATCTATGTACAGTTCGACCAAAAAAATAAACGTAGCCCGTATACTCTTTACCCTTCTTCTTCATCTGTTCATATTGCATCCAAGCCAAAGTGGAAACGTATTCATACAAATGATGATACTCTTCCTTGAGAGAAGGAAAATCAGAAGACATAAGAAACACAATTTGACCCCCTAACAAATTTTCTAATTTTTGACAACTATAACAACACTTGTGCGGGCTTCACTAGTTGTCCGTCAACTTTCAAACCCACAGTCACTACACTTTTGATTGTCGGCAAATTACTGGCTTCATCTGTGGGTGTGTTGACAGCATTCATATATTCCGAATTAAAAGGTTCACCAACTTTGGGTATTAGTAATTCGATGTTCAGACTTTGCAAATTTTTAATACTAGATTCTAAACTTAATTGTAATTGCCTAATAAAGTTACGAGTTTTTTCGTCAAGATTGTCCGGCAAATAAGTAAAAGCCAAATGCATACTGGTAACAAAATCTACCATAGCTAAGGCTATTTCAGTTTTTAAAGTTTTTTTAGCCCGTTCAATGTCAATTTGGTTTTGTCTCAATAAATTTTGAATATCTGCCAGTAATCTTAGATTTTTGGCTTTCAAAGTCTCTATCTCTTGAATTAGTTCTTGCTCTTTGCTAGAAACAACATTAGATTGTTGGGCGTTTGCTGAGTAGGTATTAGCATCAGCATTCACACTACTAGTTAGTTGTTCAGTAGTTGGCGTCGTTTGAGTCGGCTGGTTAATATTAATCTGATCGGTGGTTGTAGTTGATTGTGACTGAGCTGGTGTGGCTTGAGTAGTTTCATCTATAGCAGCCTGTGATTGTCTAGATGATTGGTTTTGGTTTTTCAAATCAGCTAAATCCTTCATAGTAGCAGGTTTTTTCTTAGGCATAAGATTTATTAATTATGTACTAACTAAAGCTCCTTAGAAAAACTAATTTTGTCAACTAAACAGTTAAATTGCTAAAGTTGGGTATTGCCAACTAGTTATGACTTCCAAAACTAACCTATAATTCCGCTAAAAAATGAATTAAGAAAACCCTACAGAATTGTTTATTCCGGGAAATAAAATTTAATCTTTCTAATCAAAAAAGACAATCAACTATTAAAGTTAAACGTTAACTGAGTCCAATCCTCAAAAATTTTGACCTTAAAGTCTACCAAAACAAGGCGATTCTCTTAGAAAAGAGGAAGAGGGGTTCTAAGCAAAATAGTCAAAAATCTAATGTGTTGTTAGTTAATTAGCCACACTAAAATTTACAGGCATTCAAAACGAAAAATTCACTTAAACTCAAACCTAAGTATACATACTAATCAAAGGTTTAGTTAAGTTTTCCAAAGTAGCCAGACGTTGCTGACAATTTTGAATAAGCTGACTAGCTAAGTCTAGAATTGGTTTTCTGGAACGATAATTTTTGCTTAAAACTATCGTTTTACAACCAGGATACTGCTGACGAAAACGTAGAATATTGCTCAAAGAGGCTCCTTGAAATTTAAAAATAGCTTGATCGTCATCACCTACTACCAACAAGTTGGGACGATTATTAGTTAGCTCCAAATTGACTAAGCAATCTAAAAACTTAGACTGAACCCCACTAGTATCTTGGTATTCATCAACCAATATATACAAAAATTGTTCTTGATAAGTAAGTCTTAAATTGTCAGAAGTTTCTAAAACCTGCACCACTTCTAACAACATATCGTCAAAATCAAATAGCCCTAACTGGTGTAGACGTTCTTGATAATCTTGGTACATTAAAGCTAGTGAACGATATTTGGGACTGTCTAAATCAGCCCGTAATCGCCATACCCCTTGATTGTCTCGCTTGCAAAAACGGTTACGCCAAAGAGTAAGCTTAGTAGTAGTCAATTTAGCCTCAGCAAATAAGCTGTTAATTAAATTTTCCAAAGAGNATAAAATTAATTTCCTAAAAGAGTAATTAGGCTGTTTTTCGGAAACGNTTACATTCNTAATTGGTTCTAACAATTGACTATATAAAGATTGCACCAAGGAAACACTGATACGATTACTAAAAAACTCAGCTATAATCGGTCTAGCCAAAGTAAAAAACTGCTCGTTATCNTCTAAAATTTGCTGAAAAACCACGGGACTAATACCTTCTCGCTTCAAATCGCTAACCCGACTCTGGACATCTCTTAAAAAANCCCAACCTTGAGTTGAGTGTTTTTTGTTTAGAGGATCGGTTGGAGCTAACTTAGTGAAAATTTCGTCCAAAATGCTAATAGTAGCCAGTTCATCAATCGGTCTATAATCAGTCGAAAAAAAGAAAACTTCAGGATTCTGGTTAATCATCTCGTTACCTAAACTATGAAAAGTATGGACAGCTACTTTGTTGGCTAAAGGACCAATAATCTGAGCCAAGCGTTGACGCATATTGACTGCTGCTGAATCGGTAAAAGTTAAACACAAAATAGAACTAGGCAAAGTATCTGTCTGCCTTAAAATATTAGCCACTCGTAAGCTTAACAACTCGGTTTTTCCCGTACCTGGTCCGGCTATCACCATTACCGGACCATCAATAGTGTCAACGGCATCTTTTTGCTCAGCATTCAATTGCTGATACCTTACCAAAAAGTTGGTGGCAAACTCACTTGACATATGCCAATCATCACACTTTATCTTTGTAAAACTGTAAAGCTGCTTGCAGTAACCCTGAAAACAAAGGGTGAGGTTTACCCGGTCTAGATAAAAATTCTGGGTGTGATTGAGTACCTACAAAATAGGGGTGAACTTCTTGGTTTAACTCCATCATTTCCACTAAAAAGGCAGACTGGCCTTGATTGTCGGTATAATAATGTTTGCCACTAACTACTAAACCATGATGAGCATATTGTTCAAGATATTTTTGTTGTACTTCTAAACGATGACGATGTCGCTCACGCACAGACGGTTGGGTAAACAGTTTACTACACAAAGTGTTAGGTACTAAATCACAAGTATAACCTCCCAAACGCATAGTTCCGCCTTTCTTGTGAATGTTCACTTGACCAGGCATATAGTCAATGACCACTTCTTTGGTGCTAGGAATTTCTTTTGGATCGTCATACATCTCGCTGGAAACAGCTGGTAAACCACAAACATTTCTGGCAAATTCTACTACTGCCATTTGTAAACCTAAGCAAATGCCCAAAAAAGGGACTTTTTGTTCTCTAACGTATTGAATGGCCAAAATTTTACCTTCTAACCCTCGTTTACCAAATCCACCAGCCACAATCACTCCAGCCACCGATCTCAAAATTGACCATTCCTGGGGATCTTGTAGTTCGAGTTTTTCAGCATCAATGAATATTGCTTGGACTCTTAACTTTAAAGCCAAGCCAGCAATCTTTAAAGACTCTAAAATACTTAAGTAGGCATCTGACAAACGAGAATACTTGGCCACAATACCTATTTTGACTACAGGCCAATGTTCGTTCGAAATCAAGACTTGTTTGTAAAACACAGGTAAATTAGGCTGTAATTTACTTTGTAAAAAGCTTTCTAAAACTTGTTTCAGATTGGTTTCTAGCATGTTTCCAGGTACCGCATAAATACTGGCTACATCTGGCAATTTAATGACGTGGTTTTTGGGTACATTACAAAATAGAGCTAATTTATCAAGCACTTCTGTAGGTAAATCTAGATCTGGTTCTGGAGTATATCTAGCCCCAATCAAATCTGGTTGCAAACCATTACGCAGCAGTTCGCGAATAGACAATTGCATTGGTTTGGTTTTGTATTCTCCACTGCACCTTAAAAAAGGTATATATCCCAGATGAAAATGTAAGACATCTTGTTTGTATTGCTGTCTAAATTGACGAAAACTTTCCAAAAAAACTTCACCTTCCAAATCTCCAGTTGACCCTCCAATTTCAATTAATCTAACATGTAATTCTTCCCTATCAGGCGCTCCTCGGGTAAAGCAATATTTGATATAATTGGTTAAATGGGGAATTACTTGAACATTTTTCCCCAAAAAAGCACCCAAACGTTCTTCATTCAACACATGTTCATAAATTTTGCCAGCAGTAACCGAAGAATATTTGGTTAGATTAACATCTAAAAACCTTTCGTAGTGACCAAGATCCAAATCAGTTTCGCTACCATCGTCTAAAACATACACCTCTCCGTGCTCAAAAGGAGACATTGTTCCCGGATCAATATTCAAGTAAGGATCAAATTTAACTACGTCCACTGAAAGTCCGGCTGATTTAAGAATTAAACCTATAGATGCAGCAGCAATACCCTTGCCTAAGCCAGACACCACACCTCCCGTCACAAAAATATATTTTACAGGCATGGACTACAACCCAGCGGGTTTAACCAAAAATTGTCAACTGAGAGTTCTAATTAAGAAAGATACAAAAAAGTAGTCTTATTGCAACACAGAATAACTAAGTAAAACTAATCGGTGAGAAACCATTAAAAATGGACTAAAGCACTATGCTGTAGTGCAGGTCTGCAAAAAAATTTCAAATTCACCATTAGGCTGTCTAATCTTATTTTAATTCGAGTTAGTTTGGTTTTTCAATCTAGTCTAGCAAAGACCAATGATTGAACGCTAAACTTATAGTTAGCAATACTTAAACCAACTAACAACTACTTGAAACGCCCTTAGTTTAATTTGTTTATAGATTAGCCACAATCTGCTGCTGAATCCGCTTCATTTCAGCTTCCGATCTAGAGCTAGCTTTATCGGTGTTCAAATCATCGACATGAAACATAGGAATCAAATGCAGATGAAAATGATCTGGTACTCCCATGCCGTGAACCAGTAACCCCACACGGATGCAACCGGTTGCTTTCTGAATTGCTCGACCAATAGTTTTAGCATTCTGAAAAACCGCTGAGTAATAAGGCTCAGGTAGATCTTTATAATCACCTACTTCAATTTTTGGAACAATCAAAGTATGGCCTAAATTATGAGGTTTAATGTCCAAAAAGGCAAAGGTATATTCATCTTCAAAAATTTTGTAACAAGGCAACTCACCTTGAATAATTTTACTGAAAATTGTAGGCATAGTAATTTTAAATTACCTGTTTTTTCAAAAAATCAAAATCGTTCACAGCGTTACACAGTCACTACAATAATGTCAACCAGTTTTAATAAGACGACTAATTGTCTTTGAAAAATTGGTTAAAAACGAGTAAGCGTGCAGCAACACTTCCGTTTTAATATTCAAATCTGGTTAAATATGTCTATCAGCAATTTTCAACATTACTTAGAATTGACTTAATAATCAAATTACTAACCCTTTTTCTGGTAGTATGGCTTCTTGCAAAGACTGTAACTTCACTAACTGAGTATAAAATCCGTTGCGTTGGTACAACTCGGCTGGTGTTCCCTCCTCTAAAATCTTACCATCCTTAAGTACAATAATGTAATCTACATTCTTAATTGTAGCCAAGCGATGAGCTATAATTAGGGTAGTTTTGTTTTGCGTCAACACTTCCAAAGACTTTTGAATCTCTTTTTCGGTTTTACTGTCTAAAGCCGACGTAGCCTCATCCAAAATTAGAATTGGTTTGTTACTAATGATTGCTCTGGCAATAGCTAACCTTTGTTTTTGACCACCAGACAGTTGAACCCCTCTTTCTCCTATTAAAGTATTATAACCTTCAGGTAGCTGTTCCACAAAATCAGCTACATTGGCCATTCTAGCTACATATTTTACCTCTTCCAAAGTAGCCTCAGGCTTGCCATAAAGGATGTTNTCTAAAATTGTGCCTGAAAACAGCTCAGTATCTTGAAATACCACCGCTATCTGTTTATATAATGACTCTAGTGTCACTTCTTGAATATTTTGCCCATCTATATAAATCGCACCAGCATCCGGTTGGTAAAACCTTAGCAACAAATTAGCTATAGTAGATTTANCAGCACCAGACTCTCCAACAATAGCTACCTTAGATTTAGGTTTAACTACAAAACTTACCTGATCTAAAGCTAATTTTTTGTTGTATGCAAAAGTTACGTTGGCAAACCTAATTTCACCTTCGGTTACCCGTAATTCTTTCGCTTAAGGTAGATCTGTAACAGTTGGCTACTGATTTACAATCTCAAAATAACTTTTAGCTCCAGCAATAGCTGACTGACTGAGAGTAAAAACATAAGATATAGAAGTTAAAGGTATTTTCATTTGTTGGGCCAGCTGAGCAAACAACACAAATTTGGCAATGGTAAATACTCCTTTGTAGGTATTGTAGAGAGCGTAGATGTAAACAAAAATAATGGCCGAATTTAAACTTAACTTTTTAAACAAATCAAATCGGTAATAAATTTGAGACTGCTTTAATTTAAGCTCTTTTACTTGCCAGCGTTTATTTAAGAATTGGTTATATTCTGTATCTATCTGCGCGCTAGCTTTAACTAATCTAATGGAGTTAATCACTTCCACCATACGACCAAACAAAGAGTCTTCAAGGCTGTTAATTTGTTCTTGCTTTTGTAGCCACTTTTGACTTGCTTTATAATTAAGCAACACATATACTGGCACTAAAATCACAAACAAAAGGGCTAGTAAACTGCTGTAAGTAGCCAACAAGACTATGGTTAACACAATGGTTAACAACAAACCAAGAAAATAGTTGTTAAATTCGTTCACAAATCTAGTTATATTCCAAATTCCTCTCTTTAATTGGTTGATCAAAGCTCCTTTGGATTCGTTATCAAAGTAACTAACGTCCAAAGCAAGAACTTTTTCATAAAATTTAGACATTAAAAAAATTTCTACCTTTTCAGCCAAAACATCACCTAAATAACCATTGATTGTGGTGGCCCATAAAGCTAACAATTCTACCGCAATCATTAAAGCAAAGAACCATAAAATTTGTTCAAAAACCGGATTTCGATCGCTTAAATATACAGTCACTAAGTCAACTATGTGTTTAATAATCAGAGGTTGAACCAGGTTAAAAGCCGAAACAGTCAATACCAGTGTTAAACAAAGTAAATATAGCTTCCAAAAATTTTTGGTAATTACAAAAATCTTCAGTAGAACTGACATAACAAGCTTAGAAAAATACTTTTCAAAATTTAATTTATTCAACCAAGTTGGAAATTTCTTTTCCAAGTCAAAGCGAACTAATTTTACCTGTCAACCTATATAAAACCGCATAGATTAGTTTGACTAAAAATTTATTTTGAGGTATGCTACGTACCGTGCGTAGTTTTTTATGTATATTAACCTCCCTTTTCATCCGAGAAACCCTGAAACCGCAGAACTCTTGGTGGAATTAATTACTGGTAGACACCTAGCAGACTTTCCCACAGAACTCAGAGAAAGAGTGTTAAATCGATGTGTAGATATATGCAACGACTATCTAAGAGAGTATTTACGCATTCATTATGGTCCTGAGGTAGTTGGCTTTTACGAAAGTTTTTTGGCAGATGATAGTAGTGGTGTAGGAGATTTGGAGACTTTGTTTGAACAACTAAGACAAGCTTACAAAAGTTTTACCGAACTGATAATGTCACAAAAATTAACCTAGAAAATTATGTTTAATAAATTGTTGCGACATTTGGGAATTTCGCCAAAACCTGAAGAAGCTCAAGGTTTTGATAACCCTGATGGGGTTGAAGTGAGGGTCACCATAGAAATAGCTAAAGAAGCTATGAAAAAGCTAATCGATTCTACCCTGGCAGCTGTGTCGAACATGAGAGAAATGGTTTTATCTGTAGGTTTAAACCCCCTCCCTGAGGTCATGCAAAAAGCGTACGAAGGACTGCGTTTCGTTATAGGTTGGCTAACAACACCTTTTCCTAATACAGTGTCTGGCAGCGCTACTGGCTAAATGATTAAATATCAGAAAGTAATTAGGGAAAAACTAAAGAATTTGCAAATAAAAGCTTAACTTCATCTGTAATTAATTTACTTTGATTGCTTAGACTTGCAAAGTCTAAAAGGTAAGAACTGAGCTTATCAGGCGATATTTGTACCTGGCAATATCGAGGATACAAGCCTGTTTGGTATTTGAACGTTACTAGTTCAGTTTAACACCGGCTTCTTTTGAAGCTTAGGCAAGTGAATCAAGAACGTCTTACCAAGACCAAACTTGCTTGACTTAATTGTTAACTTTTTACTAGACTTGTGTACGTCAAGTAATTGATATTAATCAGAGTTGTTGAGTTGTTATGTGTGGTATTGTTGGTTTGTTTTCAAAACAAGGAAACGTGGTGGTAACTTTAGTTGATGGTCTGAAAAAACTAGAATATAGGGGCTATGACTCGAGTGGTCTAGCAGCAATTGGTTCAAACGGAGTATTGACCGTTAAAGCAGTGGGTAAGATTAGTCAGCTAGAAGCCAAATTAGCTCAGATTAAACCACCAGAAAATATTCAAGTAGGTATTGCTCATACTCGTTGGGCTACCCATGGGGTACCATCAGAAAACAACGCCCATCCACACAGTAGTATGGATCGAAAAATTTGGGTAGTGCACAACGGAATTATCGAAAATTATAAGGAGTTAAAAGACTTTTTAGAAAAACAAGGAACCGTTTTTGTTTCTCAAACCGACACTGAAGTAATCCCTCATTTAATTCATTACTATTATCAAGGCGATCTGAAAAAAGCAACAATCAAAGCACTAGCTCAATTACGAGGTGCTTTTGCTATTGCTGTAATTTCAGCTGACGAGCCTAATCGTTTACTTGGAGCTAAACAGGGCAGTCCTTTAGTAGTTGGTTTAGGAAATGAGGAAATTATTTTAGCTTCTGATGTTTCGGCTATAATTTCTCGCACTAAACGAGTTATTTATTTAGACGACGGGGATTTAGTAGATATCCAAGATGGCCACTATTCACTAGAAGATTTTACCGAAAATATTTTAGAGAAACCAATTGAAACTGTTGACTGGGATTTAGAAGTCATAAACAAAAACGGCTATGATCACTTCTTTCTGAAAGAAATCATGGAACAACCTAAAGCTATTGTTGATAGCTGTAGAGGTAGACTAATCAAAGAATCTGGAGACATCAAATTGGGCGGATTAATTGATGTTGAACACAGGTTAGAGAAAGTGACACGCGTAATTTGTTTGGGAGTTGGGTCAACCTACTATGCTTGTCAACTGACAGCTATGTACTTTGAAGATTTAGCTAAAGTTCCAGCCAAAGCTGAAATGAGCCCAGAATTTCGATATAAAAATCCGTATGTGGATGAATATACTTGGGTAATTGCTATGAGTCAATCGGGAGAAACAGCCGATACCATCGCTGGTATTTACGAGGCACAAAAACACAGAGCCTTAGTTACGGGTATAGTAAATGTGGTAGGGTCAACCATTAGTCGGATCACGGAAGCTGGAGTCTACAATCACATTGGTCCGGAGATTAGTGTAGCTTCTACCAAAAATGTAGTTTCCCAAATACTTATTGGTTTGCTGCACGCTCTTTTGTTAGGTAGGTTGAAAAATACAGTCAGTCCAATTCAAGTAAAAAGCTTGATTACCGAAATCGAAAACCTGCCAGCTCAAATAGAAAAAGTGTTGTCGCAAGCAGAGAAAATTAAAGCTTTAGCAGAAAAATATTACCAATACCAAAATTTTATTTATATTGGCCGCAAATACAATTACCCAATCGCTCTTGAAGGGGCCTTAAAACTAAAGGAACTTAGCTACATTCACGCCGAAGGGTTGAGCAGTGGCGAAATGAAGCATGGTTTTATCGCTCTAGTGGATGAAAACTTACCCACAGTTTCCTTGTGTACCCAAGATTCAGTTTACGAAAAACAGTTTAGTAACATGGAGGAAATTAAAGCTAGAAAAGGTAAAATTCTAGCCATAGCTAACCAAGGAGATGATAGAGTCAAGTCGTTGAGTGACGACGTTATTTATGTACCTTTAGTAAACGAACTATTAGCTCCCATAGTTAATTTAGTGCCCTTACAACTATTTGCTTACTACATCAGCGTACTTAGAGGTTTAGATGTAGATCAGCCAAGAAACCTAGCAAAAAGTGTGACTGTAGAATAATTAAAATTAGTCAAAATTAATTTAATCAGATAAACCTGTGTACTAGTTGTTCTCTGAGTACATTCACTATTGAATCGTCTACTGATTGTTTGACATTCAGATTTTTGCGCCTTAAAACTGGTTCGATAAACCAATCTGCTAGTTTAGGGTTTTTGGCTAAACAAGGTCCATGCATATAAGTACCAATAGCCCGGTTAACCACACACCCCTCGAGTTTTTGCTGGCTATTATTGCCATAACCAAAAACCACTTTAGCTAGGGGTTTAGCTGTAGAATTTAGGCTTTTTAATTTAGATTCTAATTCGAGTTCTGACGCTATACCTGATGCAGTTAACTGACTTACTGACTGTTCTAGCGATTCTACTGAGATTTCGGGATCAAAATATGTTTGACCACTATGATTTTCGAAGCCTATTAACCAATAATCTTTTAATTCAGGCAACAAACATTGACTTAACAAATTGCCAATACATCTTGACTTCACTGAAGTATCTGGAGCTTTGGTCACTACTGGAAATAAACCAATACCCGGAATTTCTCTACCGTCTCCAGTTAAAAAAGACTTACCTAACAATTGGTAACCACCACAAATAGCCAATAAACCAACTCCGTTAGCTATATCAGCTATTAGTTTAGCTTTTTTGGTTAACAAATCAGTAAAAATTAAATATTGTTCATTGTCCTGACCTCCGCCAATGAAATAAAAATCGGTTTCAAGCGGCAATGATTCGCCCAAATTAACGGTTTGGTAAACCGTTTCTACACCCATAACTCGTAAACGATACTGCAAGCTTAAAATATTACCCCAATCTCCATAAATTGACATCTCTTT
>JGI24188J35168_1000423_pt1 | contig 24729 bp, 18 predicted proteins | sample YNPBryantNP2012_FD_35168 | JGI IMG/M metagenome (IMG submission 35168) | reverse complement strand
TGAATACATCATCCGGTATAGGCCGCGCAGGCGGCCTTCGCATCCCCTAGCCGAGGGCTTCAGCCCCACGGCCAGCCCGGCATAGCGGATGAATTTCTCAATAACCATCAGCCCCACGGCCAGCCCGGCATAGGCGGAGGTATGGGGAAACCGGGTTTCCCCATCCCCCTGCGGGGCGGGGGCGTGGGGAAACCCGGTTTCCCCACACCCCTGTTCCAGCAGCCTATGTTCACGTTAGCCATCCATACCCCCGGACGGCACACCGCCCAATGAAAACGGGGGTATGGGGGAACCTGGTTACCCCATAGTCACGTGAGACGGTCATGCGCATGGCGCACACCGCCACGATGACCATGACTGGGAGCGCGGGCGNNNCGCCCGCGCCACGGCGCCGCGGGCACGGCGCCGGTCCCCTCCCTGATCCTCCCCCACTGGGGGCGGGAACCCGGCGCCTTCCCCCAGCGGCGGGAGGCTGGGAGGGGGGCTGAACCCTGCGCACAATGGTCACCGCAGCCGTCCATGCGGCTCGCGCCACACACCGACGGGATGAACATCCTTCCTGGGAGGGCTTCGCCCCCCCAAACCCTCCCGCAGGCGAGGGCGTGGAGGAACCAGGTCCCCATCCCCCTGCGCGTAGGCTGCGCCTTCCCACACCCTCCCACCGGGTGGGGGGCGGGGGAAACCGGGTTTCCCCACCCCCTGCGTGAGGGCCAGGCCCTCCGGCGGGCGGGGGGATGGGGCAAGCGGCCCTTGCTCCCAGGCGCCGTGTGAACGGAGACGTCCCGCGGATGGCTTTGCCCTCCCCGGATCATACGGAGACGCTTTGAGCGCAGAGACCCGACAGAGCGCGGCCCTGCCGGGCTTGCGCGCGTGCCGTGGAACCGGGCATGAGCCTACTTATCCCGTCTGGCCTCGCCGAGGGCGGCCTGAGCCGCCGCCAGGCGGGCGATAGGCACGCGGAAGGGCGAGCAACTCACGTAGTTGAGGCCCACCTTGTGGAAGAACTCCACCGAGGCCGGGTCGCCACCGTGCTCGCCACACACGCCCACCTTGAGGTTGGGGCGGGTCTTGCGGCCCCGTTCGGTGCCCATCTGCACCAGTTCACCCACGCCGCGCTGGTCAATGGTCTGGAAGGGGTCGTCACGCAGGATCTTGCGCTCGATATAGAGCGGCAAGAAGCGCCCCGAGTCATCGCGCGAGAGGCCGAGGGTAGTCTGGGTGAGGTCATTGGTGCCGAAGCTGAAGAACTCGGCCACTTCGGCGATCTCATCGGCAGTCAGAGCGGCGCGGGGCAACTCGATCATTGTGCCCACCAGGTAGGGGATCTCGATCCCCTCCTCGGCGAAGACCTCGCTGGCCACGCGGCGCACCAGTTCTTCCTGGGGTTTCAACTCGGTGATGTGGCCGACGAGGGGGATCATCACCTCGGGGTGAACGTCAACGCCCTCCTTCTTGACCTTGACGGCGGCCTTGAAGATCGCCCGGGCCTGCATCTCGGTGATCTCCGGGTAGATCAGGCCCAGGCGGCAACCGCGGAAGCCGAGCATCGGGTTGGCCTCGCGCAGGCCGTCCACGCGGCTCTTGACCTTCTTCGGGTCCACGCCCAGCTTATTGGCCAGGGCCTCGATCTCGTGCTCCTCGTGGGGCAAGAACTCGTGGAGGGGCGGGTCGAGGGTACGGATGGTGACGGGGAGGCCATCCATGACGCGGAAGAGGCCCTCGAAATCGCCCTGCTGCAACGGCTCGATCTTGGCCAGGGCGGCGCGGCGCTCCTCTTCGGTATCAGCGATGATCATCTCGCGCACGGCGTCGATGCGGTCGCCCTCGAAGAACATATGCTCGGTGCGGCAGAGACCGATGCCCTCGGCGCCGAACTGGCGCGCCACCTCGGCATCGCGGGGAATATCGGCATTGGCGCGCACGCCCATGGTGCGGAACTCATCGGCCCAGGCCATCAACTCAGCGAAATCGCCCGACAATTCGGGCTGCACCGTCGGCATCTGGCCGGCGAAGACCTCGCCGGTGCTACCGTCGAGGGTGACCCACTCGCCCTTGCGGATAGTGACGCCATTGACGGTCACCGACTGATCGGGGTAACTGATGCGCAGGTCACCAGCGCCGGCCACACAGGGTTTGCCCATGCCGCGGGCAACCACGGCGGCGTGGGAGGTCATGCCCCCTCTGGCCGTGAGAATAGCCTGGGCGGCGACCATGCCATGGAAATCTTCGGGCGCAGTCTCGACGCGAATGAGAATGACCTTCTCCCCCAGGTTGGCGAGATGCTCGGCCTCATCGGGGTCGAACACGGCCTTACCGCTGGCGGCCCCCGGCGAAGCGGGCAGGCCAGTGGTGAGCGGCGCGGCCTTCTTGCGCGCCTCGGGGTCAATCGTGGGGTGGAGCAACTGGTCGAGGGCCGCCGGATCCACCCGTTGCACGGCGGTGGCCTTATCAATCACGCCCTCGTGGCACATATCCACGGCGATCTTCACCGCCGCGGCGCCGGTGCGCTTGCCGGCGCGGGTCTGCAACATCCACAGCTTGCCGCGCTCGATGGTAAACTCGACGTCCTGGACATCCTTATAATGGTGCTCCAGTTGCTTGGCAATCTGGTGGAACTGCTCGTAGACCTCGGGCATCTCCTCCTTCAGCTTGCTGATCGGCTGGGGCGTGCGAATGCCGGCCACCACGTCCTCGCCCTGGGCATTGACCAGGTACTCGCCGAAGATCTCTGCCTCCCCGGTGGCGGGGTTGCGGGTAAAGGCCACGCCCGTGGCCGAGTCATTGCCCATATTGCCGAAGACCATCGCCTGCACGTTGACGGCNGTGCCGAGGGAGTCGGAGATCTTATTGATGCGGCGATAATCGCGGGCGCGGCGCCCGTTCCAGGAGCGGAACACCGCCATGACCGCCTCGCGCAACTGCTCCTGGGGATCCTCGGGGAAATCAACGCCGACATCCTGCTTGATAATCGCCTTGAACTCATCGGCGATCGCCAGCAGTTCCTCGGCGGTCAGGTCGGTATCCTGGCGCTGGCCGTGGCCCTTGTAGCGATCCATCACATGCTCGAAGCGTTCGCCTTCAACGCCCAGCACAATCTTGCCGAAGAGCTGGATGAAGCGACGGTACGCATCGGCGGCGAACCGGGGATTGCCGGTCAGTTTCGCCAGGCCCTCGAGGGTCTCCCGATTAAGCCCGAGGTTGAGCACCGTATCCATCATGCCGGGCATCGAAAACTTCGCGCCCGAGCGCACCGAGACGAGCAGCGGGTTCGACGGATCGCCGAACTTCTTGCCGGTCTGCGCCTCAATATCCTTCAGCGCCTCGAAGACCTGCTCCCACATCCCTTCGGGCGGCGTCTGACCATTGGCGTAGTAGGCGTTGCACGCCTCGGTGGTGATGGTGAAACCGGGGGGCACCGGCACGCCGGTGCGCGTCATTTCCGCAACGCCCGCACCCTTGCCACCGAGCAGATCACGCATCGTGGCATCGCCCTCACGGAAGAGGTACACCCACTTCTTGGTCATCGGGGATCCTCCTATTCGCTCGCGCCCATATCTGGCGCTTCAACTATACCGCCCCGATCCGTAAATGTCAAAGGCTTCATCGGCTGTGCAAAGCCTGGAAGCGGGCGCTGCGCCTGGCTTGGCCGAAAATCTTTTCAGGAATTATATTCGCCCTTACTCCCGCCTCGCATGGGAGGGGCACTGGAGGCGAAGCCTCTCCGCGCTTCTCCCGAAGTGGTATGCAACATGAGGGACACATTCTACCGATTGGGAGCGGGGTATGGGTAAGACATAGTGCAGGAGCGACGTTGGAGGCACAAAGGTTGCGAAGATAAGGAGATCCGGGAAGGCACAGCTCTCTCAAGAGCTTTTCATCCCGTTGGTGTGGGGCAGAGCTGAAGAGAGCCTGACGTATCCAACAGTGCGCGCGCAGGTGCGGGAGCATAGCCTTCCGGATCTTTTTTGCGCGATTGCCGTTGCTTCCGATAGAGCCTGGCCGGTACTGTACCTGATACGACCGTGGTCTATACTTTGACCTATGCGATCCCGGAAAAAACCGCATGATTTGCGGTCATCGCCTGCTATCCTCAGTCCAGGAGATCGGCAATGCCTACTACAGAAACCCGCTACGAACGGCTGGATGCTATCGAGCGGCGCCTGGCCCGCAATCCCAAAGGTTTTACTACCACAGAGCTGGCGCGCGAATTCGAGGTTGACCCCGACACGATCCGCCGCGATCTCATCCTGCTGGAGAGCCGCGGGACCGGCCTGATCAAGCAGGGACGACGTTACATTATAGATCACCGGCGCACCACACATATGCTAAAGATTTCTAACGATGAGGCGTTGGCCATCTATCTGGCCGCCCGTTTGCTGTCGCGGCACAGCGACGAACATAACCCCCACGTCGTGAGCGCTCTCGACAAACTTGGCGACGCGCTGCAAACTAGATCACCGCTGATCGCCAACCATATCGCGCGCGCTGCCGCGGTCGTTCGTGAACGACCAATTCGGCGCGCGTATGTCGAGGCACTTGAGACGCTTACCTGGGGATGGGCAACGGGGCGTAAGGTGCGGCTGCGTTATCACTCCTATAGTAAAGACGAAACCACGGAGCGCCTGTTTGCCCCCTATTTCATCGAACCCTCCGCGATCGGATATGCCTGTTATGCGATTGGCTTTGACGATCTGCGTGGGGAATTGCGAACCCTCAAAGTCGAGCGGATTCGCGAAGCAGTTTTAACCGACGAGGTGTTTACCATCCCCGCCGACTTCGATCCTGATCACCTGCTTGTTTCGGCCTGGGGCGTGATCTGGCGCGATACAGGAAGCATCGAGGTAGTTCTGCGATTCGCTCCTCAGGTGGTTCGACGACTCAAGGAGAGTGTCTGGCACATCAGCCAGCGCATCGAGGATTGCCCCGACGGTTCATGCTTGTTTACCGTGCGCGTCGGGAGCACGATGGAGATGAAGCCCTGGATCCGGCAATGGGGCGCGGACGTGGAAGTACTCGCCCCCGCCGAACTGCGCGCGGAACTGGCCGAAGAGTCGCAGGCGCTGGCACGGTTGTATGCCGCCCCTACGAAGGACCATCACAATGACTGATCCGAAACTTTTACTGTTTTGGGGCAAAACCCCCCGCCCCGGCGCGTCGGTCGAGTCGTTCCATCCGGCGCTCTTTCACATGCTTGACGTCGCTTGCGTTGCTGAGGCATTGATGCGTGACGGACCTCCGCGTTTGCGACAGGCGATCCTGCACGCATGGCGGGGCGCGAATACCGACGCACTCTTGAAGTGGTTGCCCTTTCTGGTTGCCGTCCACGATCTGGGCAAGATTTCGGCTGCCTTTCAGGGACAGGATGATGCGCAACGCAAACGCCTTGAGCAGCAGGTGAGCATTTGTTTTGGAACGCACCAGAAGGAACTCTCCCATGCAGAGATCAGCGCGCTCTGGTTGCACGATAACCTCAGCACATGCGAGTCGGGCATTCCAAATGAACTGGTCTGGATCATTCGAGACGCAATGGGCGGGCACCACGGGCGTTTCGCCGAAGCGGCGATGACCGATATTCGTCAGCGCTTGCATCATACGGAGCGCAGCGAACCACGATGGTATGCATGGCGGAAGCAGACCTATTTCCTGCTGCGCGATCTGCTTGCGCCGAAGGATAAGACTGCGCTTGCCGCAATCGGCGTGTCGGCTACGATGCGTCCGGCGACGGTTGCGCTGACTGGGCTGATTGTCTGGTGCGATTGGATGGGCTCGAATGAGCGCGACTTCCCGCTTACTGGCCGTCGCGGGGATGGACACCCACAGGTACAGGATGATTGGATGGGCTCGAATAAGTGCGACTTCCCGCTTACCCTTGAGATGAGCGTGAAAGACTATCTTGTCCAGAGTCGCCAGCGCGCGCGCGCGGCGCTTGAAACGCATCATCTGGTTTTCAGACGAGGCACTCCGCGCTATGCGAGTTTTCAGACGCTCTTTCCGGCGATCTCCCAACCACGTCCATTGCAGAAACTTATTGATGACCTGACCGAAGATGTCCTGAAGCAACCGCTGCTGGCAGTCATCGAGGCGCCCACCGGTGAAGGAAAGACCGAAGCGGCACTGGCCCTGGCGCGACGGATCGCCGCCGTCTGGGAGATTGATGAAATCTTCTTCGCGTTGCCGACAATGGCCACCGGTAATCAGATGTTTACCCGTCTGGAGACCTTCTATCGCGACCTGTATAGCTCAGACGGCAGCGTGCGACTGACGCATAGTCAGGCGATGGTGGTGGAAGAGGATTTGCGACGGCAGGTGGCGCTCCATACTGACCGGGATCGATACGATGCCGCCGGGCGCAGCGCTGACGCGGTCCTAGAATGGTTCGTTGGACCCAAGAAGGCGATGCTGGCCCCTTTCGGCGTCGGCACGGTTGATCAGATTGAACTGGGAGGACTGAACGTTCGTCACTATCCTCTCCGCCTGTTTGGTCTAGCGCGCAAGGTCGTCATCATTGACGAAGTGCATGCCTATGACGCTTATATGAGCGTCATCATCGAGCACACGTTGACCTGGCTGGCAGCGCTGGGATGTTCCGTCATTCTGCTATCGGCTACGTTGCCGCAAGCGCGCCACCACGCACTGGCGAAGACGTTTCTCCAGGGTCTGGGAGCAGCACAGGTTCACGCGCCTTCGCAGGCTATACCCTATCCGGTACTGGCAATCTATCACCGCGACGCACACGAACAGCGTGAGTTTGCTGTGTTTCGTCCTGAACAGCACTTCACCCTGCGACTGCGCCCTTTGCGAACTCCGCAGGAAGAGGCGCAACATCTGCTTGAGTTGGTACGTCACGGCGGCGCTGTGGCGCGGATCTGTAACCGGGTGGACGATGCACAGGCGATCTATCAGGCGCTGTGCGCGTTTCATCCGACAGTCAATGCCCGCATGCTGCTCCATGCCCGCTTCCCGCTCCATGAGCGTCAACACCGTGAGCGTCGCATCAGCGATCTCCTGGGAAAAACGGCACAACGCACACCCGACCAACCTATTATCGTCGTAGGGACACAAGTGTTGGAACAGAGCCTCGACTACGATGTCGATATGATGGTCAGCGACTTTGCGCCGATTGATTTGCTCCTTCAGCGTGCCGGAAGGTTGCACCGCCATGACCGTAATCGCCCAGAATCCCATCGCACGCCCGTGCTGGAAGTGGCGGTTCCATATGATGAACGGGGCAAGCCCGATTGGCGACGCTGGCACACGATTTACGAGCCGTACATTCTCTGGCGCAGCCTGGCGGCGATTCGCAACGGTATCGCTAGTGATACGCGCATGATCACGCTGCCGCGGGACTACCGGTCTCTGATCGAGGCTGTCTACAGCGATGCGCTTATTGAGGGGTTTTATGAGGAGGATGTCGCAAAGGCGGAGAAGGATTACCGGAAGACTATCGACGTGCAAACCGCTAAAGCGCGCAATCCGCTCACGCCCAGGGCAATGAGCCACGCGCCAATCGTCGCAGACGGCGGACGCGCCTTCGTCGACGATGAAACCGGCAAGGTGGAAAGCTGGCAACTGGCAAAGACCCGTCTCGGCGAACGGGTGACCCTCGTGCCGATCTATGAAATCGATGGCGCATTATCGCTCGACGCTGGTGGAACCTTCCGTATTCCCACTGATGTCACGCCAACGCTCGATCAGATGAAAGACCTGATCAACTACGCGGTGCCGGTCAGCGACCGCACCATCATTGCTGCCTATCGCAACGAGCACCGACCGCACATTCTGCGCTGGCCCTGGAACGACATTCCGGCGCCACTACGTGGAGTACATCCACTGCCGCTGGATCGTGCCACGCACAGCACCGTGATTAGCGGACGTCGTCTGCGCCTTGATCGCGAGCTGGGACTGGTTATCGAAAAAGGAAATGTCAGCAATTCCAGAGTGGGAGAAGACCAGTTTGAGGAGGACCTGTGACAACACCTCTGAGTTTCAACCTGTGGACGGAATCCTGGATCAGAGTCATCCGCCGTGATGGACACGAGGATGAGATTGGGATTGAAAATTGCCTGGAAAAGTCCCACGATTTGATCGCGCTGAGCGATCCATCGCCGCTGGTGGTCGGCGGGACGCACCGCTTGCTGGCGGCGATCCTGCAGGCGATCTACCAACCGAAGGATGTGGGGGACATCGCCGGCCTGTTGGGCAACAAAAAGTTTGATGAGACAAGCTTGCGGCAATTCGAGGAGAAACACGCCGAGCGCTTCGACCTGTTCCACGCTACAGCGCCCTTCCTGCAGACCGGTGATGTGCCGCTAGCGTGGAGCGACCCGCAACCGCACCCGGTAGCGCGGCTCTTCGCCGAAGTGCCGGTGGCGAGCGAGCGAACGCATTTCACCCACGTGACCGATGAGAGTCATCGATTCTGCCCGGCCTGCTGCGCACGCGGGTTGGTCACGATACCGGCGTTTGCCTCGTCTGGCGGCAGGGGCTTTTACCCTTCGATCAACGGCGTACCGCCTATTTACGTTCTGCCGGTTGGTGACAACTTGTTCGAGACACTGACGCTTTCCCTGATCAGCGCAGATTTTCTGCCTCCTACCGCCGATCCACGGCGGAGCAAGGAAGCTATCTGGACAACCAATCCGCCGGTGGTACAGAAAGGTTTGGAAGTAAGTGCGGTGGGGTATCTCGAAAGTCTTACCTTCCCGGCGCGACGCATGCGGCTCTACCCGCAAAGCGAACCGACCTTTTGCACCATGTGTGGACAACAAACACCCGTGTTTGTGAGCAAAATGCTCTTTAAAAATGGACACCGGTTCAGTAAAGGTGCAGGCATCTGGGAGGATCCATTTGTCGCTTTTCGGAAACCACGAGGAAGCAGCAAGAGTAAAGGTGAAGGACCGAGACCGGTGTGCCCGGAGGAAGGGAAAACGGTCTGGCGCGAGTATACCAACCTGTTACTCAAAGAAGATGAAGCAGGGTTCGCTCCGCGTGCTGTGCGGCAGGTGGCACGCCTGATTGATTGCGGCGCACTTGCCGATCGCCAGTCAATACGGTTTCGCTGCATCGGCATACGCACCGATAGGAAAGCCAAGATCTTCGAGTGGCTCGACGAAGCGCTAGAGGCGCCGCCAGCCATACTCACCGATCTCGCCGCTGCCGGCTATGTTTCCGATGCATTACAGCAGGCAAACGAGGTCGCTCGCATCCTTCACGACACGTTCAATCACCATTTCCAGCCGGAGCGCGGGCAGGGCGGATCGCGAGGGCAGGATTTCGTCTTCTTCAAAAGCGTGCGGGAACGCATGATCGCCGATTACTGGAGGCAGATGGGTATGCCCTTTCGTCAGCTTATCAATGACCTTGGCGATGCTCACCAACGCGACAGCGTAGCGAAGAATTGGATACAGACTATCGTTCAAGTAGCGCAACAATGCTTCAACGCGGCGCTGGAACAGGTCGGCGATCGCGCCGACGCCCTGCGCGCGCGGGTCGAAGCGAAAAGTGCGTGTGATCGAAGTCTGTACGCTAAGCGAAAGGAGTGGCTGAATGAGTGAACCAACGCAACGGCGGCAACAGGTCGCCGCCTTCGTCGCGGCCCTCGAGCGATTGGACAACGCCGGACGGGCGCGGCTCAAGCGTAATGCCGGACGTGCGCTGCATGAAGCGCGAGACGTGCATCGGGTCTTCTTTCAGGCGCTCCCCTATGAGATCGCCGGACGTCAGGAGGAAGCGATCTATTTTCTTGTTGCTACGCTCTACCCTCTGGCCGGCGCCCGCAGCGACAACGCAAGCCTGGGCGCAACACTGCGCGCGGTGCGCCAGATGCGGGGAAGCCCGAGCATTGACCAGCGTTTTCAGGCGCTGCTCGATAGTGACGCGGAGCACCTGCACTTCCACCTGAGGCAAATGGTACGCCTGATCGCTGCCAGCGAACAGAAGATCGACTGGAGCCGCTTGCTGAACGACCTGCTGGCATGGAACCATCCGGATCGGTACGTTCAGTTACGCTGGGCGCGGGATTATTTCGTCGGTCAACTCGAAACGGTTTCGTCATAAGTCATTCGATCAAATGAAAGGACACCGATCATGCTAATCGCACTGCACCTGCTCCAGAATCATGCACCCTCGAACCTGAACCGCGACGACAACAACGAACCCAAGGATGCGATCTTCGGCGGCGTTCGGCGGGCGCGCATCTCCAGTCAAGCGATCAAGCGCAGCATCCGCCGGTCGGAGCATTTTCGCAAGCCGTTTGAAGAGCAGAACCTGGATCATCTGCTGGCCGTGCGCACCAAACTCTTGCCCGAACAGGTGCGTAGACATCTGGAGGATGTCGAACTGACGGATGAACAGAAACGCGCAATTGTCGAAGTGGCAGCGCGCCTCGGCAAGGCTGAGCGAAAGAGTGATGAGCAGAGCGAGCCGAACCAACCCCGCGGCGGCAAAGAGTCCCGGCGCGGCAAGCAGCAGAACAATGATGCTGAGATCGCAGAAAAGGTCAAGACCGCTCAGTTGATGTTCCTGACCTCTGACGAGGTGGAACGACTGGCCAGGCGATTGATCGAGATTGTGGGCAAGCAGGGAGCGGACGCGTTGAGCCAACTGAAGGTCGACGATCTCGGCAAATATGAGCCACACTCGGTGGACATCGCCATGTTCGGGCGTATGACGACCTCCAGCCCGTTCAAGGATGTGGAAGCTGCCGTGCAGGTAGCGCATGCCATCTCCACCCACGCTGTTGAGATGGAATTCGACTTTTACACGGCGGTTGACGACATCTCCGGCGAGGCCGGCGCCGGGTTCATCAACAATACGACGTTCAACAGCGCCACCTATTACAAGTACTTCTCTATTGACTGGGATGGTTTGCTCAAGAACCTGCACAACGATCGAGCCATCGCCGTAACCGCTGTAGAGGCGCTGATCAAAGCGGCGATGTTTGCCATTCCCAGCGGGAAGCAGAACAGTTTTGCCGCCCATAACCTGCCCGATCTCGCGCTAATCGAGGTGCGAAAGGAAAAAGTTCCTATCAGTTACGCGAACGCCTTCGTCAAGCCGGTGCGAGCGACGCCGGACTCGTCGCTGATCGAAGCATCGGCACAGGCGCTTCAGCGTTACATCCCGACGATCAACGACCTCTACGGGCTGCAAGCGGAACGCGCCTTTTTGAGCAGCGTGCCGTTCGAACTAACAAAATCCACTCCCCGTGAAAATCTGGATGAACTGTTGGGGTGGTTGAAAGATCAGGGAGTGCGGGCATGAACACCCTCTTTCTCCGCCTTGAAGGTCCTCTGCAGTCGTGGGGAGTGCGGGCGCGCTGGAGCGAGCGCGACACCGCCGACGCGCCAACCAAGTCTGGCGTCATCGGGTTGCTTGGATGTGCGCTTGGTTTACGGCGCGACGATCAACATCTGCGCACCTTGAGCGATCATCTACGCATGGGGGTGCGCGTCGATCTTCCCGGTACGCTCATGCGCGACTACCACACGACCGGCAGCGTCCTTTCGGCTGAGGTGACCAAAAAAGGGCGCATCAAGGTCAAGATTAATGCTGAGAGCAAAGAGCCAGAAACCGATGTCTCCAAGCGCTACTACCTTGCTGACGCCTCGTTCCGGGTAGCCTTGCAAAGACATGACAACCTGATTGACATTGACATACTGGCCCGCGCCGTGCAACGACCGGTCTGGCCCCTCTTCCTCGGACGCAAGGCATGCGTTCCGACAACGCCGGTGTTTGACGGTCTTGGCCAATTCGACGATCTGATGACGGCCCTATCGGAGCAGACGTTCTCGATGCGCGTCTTGCAAGCATGGGAGCGGCAACGACCGGCGGCGCTGCGCCTATTGATCGAGACGCGTCCTGGTGATGGCAACCACCAGTATGACAACATTGGCGTGCCGGGACGGCGGATCTTTCGACCGCGCTATGTGTACGAAGACTGGCTGCCACTAGATACCGGATCTGGCATCAACACGCTGGAGGGATAAATGGAGATCTACCTCTCACGAATCATTCTCAACTCGCGCGAGGTGGAGGCACGGCGCAACTTGCGCGATGCCTATCAACTCCACCGCACGATCCTGTCAGCCTTCCCGCAGGCACCAGATGGCGCCCCGGCCCGAGATCATTTTGGTATTCTCTACCGCCTCGAAACACTGCGTGAACCGTGGCTGTTCCGCTTACTGGTGCAATCGACAGAGCAACCCGACTGGTCGCGTCTGCCCGGGCACATCTTCGGTCCCGCGCCCGATGAGCGCGGCAACCCTGCGGTACGGCGGGTCGATGCAGAGTATGATCGCATCAAGACGGGCGCACACTTCTTCTTCCGTCTGCGCGCCAACCCGACGAAACGTCTGAACCGTCAGCATGCCGAGCGCGAGGATCAGCTCCTGGGCAAACGGGTGGCCCTCCTGCGCGAAGACGAGCAACTCGCGTGGCTAGCGCGCAAAGGAACACAGCATGGCTTCCAGTTGCTCAACACCGCCTTGCACCCAGAAATCCTCGCGGTTCAGGTCGCGGCCCAGGCGACCGAACGGGGACGGCGGCGCGGGCGAGACAGTAGCGAAAGTATGCCACTCACCTTTGGCGCCACGCTCTTTAGCGGTTATCTCCAGGTAACCGATGCCGTGAAGTTCCGGGAGGCGCTTGCCGGTGGCATTGGCAGCGGCAAAGCGTTTGGCTTTGGCCTTCTATCGATCGCCGCTTATCAGGAGGATATTGCAGGGAAGATAGGATAAAGAAACCTGTATTCTCAACGCACCTTAACAACTGAATAAAGGCGGAAGCCCTTCCATCCAACCAAAATTTGATGGTTTTGAACACTTGATTTGGCTATCTGCAATCGCATTAAGGAGCGTCCCATGCCGATCCGCGATCTTCACATCCTCCCGAAAGTGCGCGACAGTTGGAGCTATCTCTACATTGAGCATGCGGTAGTCGAGCAAGACGACAAAGCCATTGCCGTCTTCGATAAAGACGGCAAGACACCGGTTCCCTGCGCGGCGCTCTCCCTGCTGATGCTCGGTCCGGGCACAAAGATTACGCACAGCGCCATCAAGACTCTGGCCGAAAACGGCTGCCTGGTGGCGTGGAGCGGTGAAGAAGCGGTACGCTTCTACGCCGTCGGCATGGGCGAGACCCGTTCGTCGGCCAATCTACTGCGCCAGGCCGCTATGCACAGCGATCCTGAGTTACGGCTACGGGTCGTGCGGCGCATGTACGAGATGCGTTTCCCGGAGCAACTCGATCCGAATCTTAGCATCAAACAGATCCGCGGCAAAGAAGGTGTGCGGGTCCGCGAGACCTATGCAAGATGGAGCCGCGAGACCGGTGTAAAGTGGTCGGGGCGATTCTACAAGCAGAACGACTGGCGACGAGCCGAACCTATCAACCGGGCATTATCGGCGGCAAACAGCTGTCTGTACGGCGTCGTCCACGCCGCGATCGTAGCTGCCGGCTATTCACCAGCGTTAGGGTTCATTCACACCGGTAAAATGCTTTCCTTCGTGTATGACGTTGCCGATCTCTACAAAGCCGAGATCGCCATCCCAGTGGCCTTTCGCTGCACGGCGGCTGGTGAGAACCGTCTGGAAAGCCGTGTGCGGCACCTGTGTCGCGACACCATTCGCGAGAAGCGCATGCTGGGGCGGATCATCGAAGATCTGGAGCGACTGTTTGCCAGCGAGGGTCTGGATAGACGCGAAACAGAGTTATTTGATCGCTTCTACGCTCGTCCGGGAGGTCTATGGGATCCTGACGAGGGCGAAGTCGCCGGTGGGATAAACTACGGTGATAACGAGGAAGACGACAACGCATGACCGTCATTATTCTGGAGCGCGTACCGGTGAGTCTCCGAGGCGAACTCACCCGCTGGATGCTGGAGATCCACACCGGGGTCTTCGTCGGAAGTCTTTCAGCTATGGTTCGTGACCTTCTGTGGGAGCATGTCTGTGATCAAATGCGCGAAGGAGCTGGTTTTCTGATCTATCAGACGAACAACGAGCAGGGCTTTGCGCTTCGAAGTTGCGGTCCTACGAGTCGCAAACTTGTGCAGGTCGAAGGGCTGTTTCTAGTCCGGATCCCTTCCTGATGTGGCGCATGACTTCGGGGCTTGCGCGGCAGGCACAATCGCAGTAGAATGCGACGGAACGATGTGTTGTCCCCACGCCCGTGGGGGTGAACCGGGTCGCAGCGGCAACTGGTGGGTGTGCGACGTGTTGTCCCCACGCCCGTGGGGGTGAACCGTCCTGCACGAGCGCCACGCCGATCGGCGTGGCGTTGTCCCCACGCCCGTGGGGGTGAACCGCGGTCGACAAACCGCTCCAGGGTCGTCACCTCGTTGTCCCCACGCCCGTGGGGGTGAACCGGACCACCCGAAGCCCAGACCGTACCAGGCCCAGTTGTCCCCACGCCCGTGGGGGTGAACCGCAGGGCCGTGATAACCGGGCGGAGCCAGACGAGTTGTCCCCACGCCCGTGGGGGTGAACCGCCCAGGCATCATTGATCGAGTCGATCAGGGCGGTTGTCCCCACGCCCGTGGGGGTGAACCGGCCGGGCGCACCTATACGATTCGCGCCGCCAGGTTGTCCCCACGCCCGTGGGGGTGAACCGAGATCAGCAACATTGCCCAACAGCCGGGTGCCGTTGTCCCCACGCCCGTGGGGGTGAACCGGGCCGCACGATCGCGGATGCCATTGCCATCGCGTTGTCCCCACGCCCGTGGGGGTGAACCGAGTGCCCCGGCGACGGTCCTCCCCGGCGGGGCGTTGTCCCCACGCCCGTGGGGGTGAACCGGCATGCACGTGCGCGGGGCTGTTCGGGTGGCGGTTGTCCCCACGCCCGTGGGGGTGAACCGGAGCAGCCGCAGACCACGCGACCAGAGCAACTGTTGTCCCCACGCCCGTGGGGGTGAACCGAGGAGAAAAACGACCCTCACGACCCCGCTTCAGTTGTCCCCACGCCCGTGGGGGTGAACCGAGAACCCAGAGTGCTGAGAGATAGAGCAGCACGTTGTCCCCACGCCCGTGGGGGTGAACCGCACGACATAGCCATCCTGAGCCTGCCAGATCGGTTGTCCCCACGCCCGTGGGGGTGAACCGCCCAGACCGTACCAGGACCGCCAACAATATCGGTTGTCCCCACGCCCGTGGGGGTGAACCGACTTCCACACGACTCACGGCCCGACCTCCCGCGTTGTCCCCACGCCCGTGGGGGTGAACCGACGGGGCCGGCCCGGGTGACGGCGGGGGACCCGTTGTCCCCACGCCCGTGGGGGTGAACCGCGGAGGCGCTCCGTGGCGGCGTCGCGGACCGAGTTGTCCCCACGCCCGTGGGGGTGAACCGACCTACGAACTGCCCCGCCCGTCGCTGGCGGAGTTGTCCCCACGCCCGTGGGGGTGAACCGCCGGTCTTGACCGTCACCACCCGACCGTCGGGGTTGTCCCCACGCCCGTGGGGGTGAACCGTACCAGGCAAACGGAAACCCTCCCCCACCGCCGTTGTCCCCACGCCCGTGGGGGTGAACCGTTGAGGCGGCCCACCGAGGCCACCAGGTCCCGGTTGTCCCCACGCCCGTGGGGGTGAACCGGCCAAGGACCTCGTGACCACGACGCTGCCCCTGTTGTCCCCACGCCCGTGGGGGTGAACCGCCCTCGGGCAGGACATCCTGAATCACGACCTGGTTGTCCCCACGCCCGTGGGGGTGAACCGAGCGGTCGCCCCTGCTCGTGCCCCTCGATGCTGTTGTCCCCACGCCCGTGGGGGTGAACCGTCTTGATTATTCCTGGGTAGTGGTGACGTCATGTTGTCCCCACGCCCGTGGGGGTGAACCGTTACTAATGACGCCGCGAAATCCATGACGCTCGTTGTCCCCACGCCCGTGGGGGTGAACCGGTAGTATCGTGGAGGCAAATATCGAGCTGTGGGTTGTCCCCACGCCCGTGGGGGTGAACCGAAACCCAAATCCCCGATCTCGCTTGAGGAGCTGTTGTCCCCACGCCCGTGGGGGTGAACCGGTTCATGGGGAGGGGGAGGTTCTGGGGACGGCGTTGTCCCCACGCCCGTGGGGGTGAACCGGGCTGGCGCAAAGGCATGCGGGAGCGCCCGGAGTTGTCCCCACGCCCGTGGGGGTGAACCGTCGCTGACATCATATTTTGCGGATCGCTTCTTGTTGTCCCCACGCCCGTGGGGGTGAACCGTGGATACGCGCGAGGGTCAGACGGGGGGAGAAGTTGTCCCCACGCCCGTGGGGGTGAACCGCATTGGTGGGTCTCTGGGCCTGACGGTGTCACGTTGTCCCCACGCCCGTGGGGGTGAACCGTAGCTGTCGGGGAGCAGCCGCTTCTCGCCGAGGTTGTCCCCACGCCCGTGGGGGTGAACCGCCGTGCGGAGCATCGTGCAGGGCGTGCGCCAGGTTGTCCCCACGCCCGTGGGGGTGAACCGCGGGTGACGCGCTTTGGGCCCGGTGGCCCGGGGTTGTCCCCACGCCCGTGGGGGTGAACCGACGGCTTCCATGATGGCCACGGCGCGCGCTGGGTTGTCCCCACGCCCGTGGGGGTGAACCGCCAGCGTTGAGGGCGAGGCCGAGGTGATCGTGGTTGTCCCCACGCCCGTGGGGGTGAACCGTCCGCCGGCCCGCCCGGGCATTGCGCGACCGCGTTGTCCCCACGCCCGTGGGGGTGAACCGGAAGGCCAGCAGGACCAGGAACAACGCGAGCGGTTGTCCCCACGCCCGTGGGGGTGAACCGGAGTCGGAACCGGCGACGGCGAGGGCACCGGCGTCGGAGTTGTCCCCACGCCCGTGGGGGTGAACCGGATCTCCTGAGCGTCCTTACCAGCGAGGACGAGTTGTCCCCACGCCCGTGGGGGTGAACCGCCGAGCAGGCGCTGGTCAACGCCAACCGCGAAGTTGTCCCCACGCCCGTGGGGGTGAACCGATATGAACGACCAGGACTTTCACCTCCAGGCGGTTGTCCCCACGCCCGTGGGGGTGAACCGCCATGGTCCGTTCCATCCTCGTGGTGCTGTTCGTTGTCCCCACGCCCGTGGGGGTGAACCGATAGCCCAAGGCGACCGATCCAGAGGGAGATCGTTGTCCCCACGCCCGTGGGGGTGAACCGTCCATGGCGTCCCTCGGTCCGCGGCGCGGGGGGTTGTCCCCACGCCCGTGGGGGTGAACCGAACCGGATCAGGTGCAGCAGCGTCGGCTGGGGGTTGTCCCCACGCCCGTGGGGGTGAACCGGGGTAGTCGGCGCTCACGAAGAATGGCAGCCAGTTGTCCCCACGCCCGTGGGGGTGAACCGGGGGTGATCCGATCGACCCGCCGCGCCGGCCCGTTGTCCCCACGCCCGTGGGGGTGAACCGCCCGGATGGGCGCGGAGGCGCTGGTGACCACGGTTGTCCCCACGCCCGTGGGGGTGAACCGCGCGGGGCGGCCGGCACCGTCGTGACGATTGGGTTGTCCCCACGCCCGTGGGGGTGAACCGACCGGCTTCCCGATGACGACCAGGCCCAGGACGTTGTCCCCACGCCCGTGGGGGTGAACCGCTCCGCCTGAAGCGGCCGGACCCCACGCTCGCGTTGTCCCCACGCCCGTGGGGGTGAACCGCGCACCACGGCGTCGGCCTGCCCATCCAGCTCGTTGTCCCCACGCCCGTGGGGGTGAACCGTTTGAAGCTGACATGGCTGCGTGGGAAAAGGCGTTGTCCCCACGCCCGTGGGGGTGAACCGATTCGGGGGGAGGGGGAGGTGCGGGGGGTGGCGTTGTCCCCACGCCCGTGGGGGTGAACCGACGAAATCCCCGACCTCGCTTGAGAGCTTGATGTTGTCCCCACGCCCGTGGGGGTGAACCGGACCGCGATGGCCGCTGGGGAATGAGGATCGTGTTGTCCCCACGCCCGTGGGGGTGAACCGGACATGATAGTGGGGGTGCCAGCCAGTATCAGGTTGTCCCCACGCCCGTGGGGGTGAACCGATTGCCGCTCTGAATTGGTCAGAACGGTGCTGGTTGTCCCCACGCCCGTGGGGGTGAACCGCGTTCCAGATCGGCCTCCCACCCGTCGCGACGGTTGTCCCCACGCCCGTGGGGGTGAACCGAGGGAGGCGCGCGCGGCAGCCCGCGCGCGGCGGTTGTCCCCACGCCCGTGGGGGTGAACCGAGCTCTACGATATATTCGAGAGCGAACTCGTGGTTGTCCCCACGCCCGTGGGGGTGAACCGACGGCGATGGGGGTGGCGGCGACGCCGCGCGCGTTGTCCCCACGCCCGTGGGGGTGAACCGCGTTTCACGCTCAGCATACGGCACTATCGGGGGTTGTCCCCACGCCCGTGGGGGTGAACCGATGATTTGCCGCGGTGATTCCCCCGACACGAGGTTGTCCCCACGCCCGTGGGGGTGAACCGACGATTGAAACGCTTGTCGCGCGTGACGCGATGTTGTCCCCACGCCCGTGGGGGTGAACCGCTAGCTAGCTAGATCTTTCCGAAAAGCCTCTTGTTGTCCCCACGCCCGTGGGGGTGAACCGATTGAGAGAAAGCGCCAGGCGGGCCGGCGCGCGTTGTCCCCACGCCCGTGGGGGTGAACCGTACCGTGACCGGTTGCGCCGGCAACGGCGGGCGTTGTCCCCACGCCCGTGGGGGTGAACCGCCGGCGGTGCCGCAGGCCGGGTCGAGCACGGTGTTGTCCCCACGCCCGTGGGGGTGAACCGCTCAACGAACAGTTGGACGCGCATGAAAAGCTGTTGTCCCCACGCCCGTGGGGGTGAACCGCAACGCAGAGACCGCGGCCGCAAGAGCATCAAGTTGTCCCCACGCCCGTGGGGGTGAACCGTCGCGAAGGAAGTTTCGCAGCAGGTAGTACTCGTTGTCCCCACGCCCGTGGGGGTGAACCGCGATAGACGGTATTACCAGAGCCAGACTCGAGGTTGTCCCCACGCCCGTGGGGGTGAACCGGACTGACAAACCGCGACGCCTATATCGTCGCCGTTGTCCCCACGCCCGTGGGGGTGAACCGCGGTAGGGCCGTCCTTGCGGCCTACCGGCCGCGTTGTCCCCACGCCCGTGGGGGTGAACCGCTCGCGTACAGCTCCGCGGTCGCGATCGCCGCGTTGTCCCCACGCCCGTGGGGGTGAACCAGTTGCCAGACGTATCTCCACGACTCGCCAATCGTTGTCCCCACGCCCGTGGGGGTGAACCGGAGCGCGCGCAGACGGAGGTCACGAAACGGTGGTTGTCCCCACGCCCGTGGGGGTGAACCGGGACCGCGGATCGAGCTGTCATCGACCGGCAGGTTGTCCCCACGCCCGTGGGGGTGAACCGATTCACTTCGACGCCCATCCCCCGCGCGACGAGTTGTCCCCACGCCCGTGGGGGTGAACCGGGTGTTGCTGCCCGCAATGCGTACGCGGGCCAGTTGTCCCCACGCCCGTGGGGGTGAACCGCGCGGTCGGGAAATTACTGATGACGCCGCGAAGTTGTCCCCACGCCCGTGGGGGTGAACCGCGGACGTAGAGATCGATCTCCCCCGCCTCGCCGTTGTCCCCACGCCCGTGGGGGTGAACCGCGGACGTAGAGATCGATCTCCCCCGCCTCGCCGTTGTCCCCACGCCCGTGGGGGTGAACCGATTGATCGCGAGCAGCAGAGCGTCCATAGCGCGTTGTCCCCACGCCCGTGGGGGTGAACCGGTTCCCGTCTCCGCTCGCGTTCCCGGCATCGCGTTGTCCCCACGCCCGTGGGGGTGAACCGGTCCAGGGTCCGGGGGAGGTGCGGGGGGTGGCGTTGTCCCCACGCCCGTGGGGGTGAACCGCGGACGTACACGGGAATCTCCCCCGCCTCGCCGTTGTCCCCACGCCCGTGGGGGTGAACCGATCCACTCCCCCGCCCACGCCCAGACGCGGCCGTTGTCCCCACGCCCGTGGGGGTGAACCGAAACCCAAATCCCCGATCTCGCTTGAGACCTTGTTGTCCCCACGCCCGTGGGGGTGAACCGAATCTATCGCGCTCAGATCTGCATTTGGTACAGTTGTCCCCACGCCCGTGGGGGTGAACCGGTCCAGGGGGAGGGGGAGGTGCGGGGGGTGGCGTTGTCCCCACGCCCGTGGGGGTGAACCGCGGTCCCCCCACGACGTACTCCTCGTACTGGTGTTGTCCCCACGCCCGTGGGGGTGAACCGGTGACCAGGAACTCCCTGGCGCTGGGGCGGGCGTTGTCCCCACGCCCGTGGGGGTGAACCGAGAGCTCACCAGAACCCGGGCGGTACTGCACCGTTGTCCCCACGCCCGTGGGGGTGAACCGGAGACCGTGCGCTCGCGGGTGGCGGAGGTGCCGTTGTCCCCACGCCCGTGGGGGTGAACCGCAGGCAGTTCAAACCACCCCCGCACACCAGCGGTTGTCCCCACGCCCGTGGGGGTGAACCGACGGTGACCACGACAATCAGACGAGGGTAGAAGTTGTCCCCACGCCCGTGGGGGTGAACCGAACGCCCGCGGCCCCCACCGCGGGCGTTCCGAGTTGTCCCCACGCCCGTGGGGGTGAACCGGCAGAGCAGGTACCCGACCAGGCCTCCGCCTGGTTGTCCCCACGCCCGTGGGGGTGAACCGGATGATGGCGGCGAATCGTACGGCGCGGCGGGGTTGTCCCCACGCCCGTGGGGGTGAACCGTTTACGCAACACTGCATGGCGCCGGGCTCCGCGTTGTCCCCACGCCCGTGGGGGTGAACCGCCGACGGCCTGGTCGGGCGGTCCGGCGGGATAGTTGTCCCCACGCCCGTGGGGGTGAACCGATCCCAAAGGTCACCACCCCGGCCTGGCGCGCGTTGTCCCCACGCCCGTGGGGGTGAACCGGACCCCCTATTCGGCAAAATCACGCAGAAAGTGTTGTCCCCACGCCCGTGGGGGTGAACCGACGGGGGTGGGACCGTCAGCATGTGGCGGCCCGTTGTCCCCACGCCCGTGGGGGTGAACCGCATTATCGCAATCTCATCCACCTGCTCAACCGGTTGTCCCCACGCCCGTGGGGGTGAACCGCTTGGTGCCGAGAGCCACGCCGATCGCGACAGGTTGTCCCCACGCCCTTGGGGGTGAACCGGTGGGGCAGCGCAACCGGTATCTGGGCACCTTGTTGTCCCCACGCCCGTGGGGGTGAACCGCGATTAATCGCAGCGCCTTCGCTCGTTCCATCGTTGTCCCCACGCCCGTGGGGGTGAACCGCAGATTGTCGGTTAGATCGTGGGAGAGCGTGAGTTGTCCCCACGCCCGTGGGGGTGAACCGCCAAACTCAGGCGATCTGGAGGCGATCTGACGGTTGTCCCCACGCCCGTGGGGGTGAACCGGTTTTGCCGGAGCCGGTTTTGCCGAGCACCACGTTGTCCCCACGCCCGTGGGGGTGAACCGAGCGGTCGCCCCTGCTCGTGCCCCTCGATGCTGTTGTCCCCACGCCCGTGGGGGTGAACCGCACCGGCTGAAAACCACGACGGTACCGATCAAGTTGTCCCCACGCCCGTGGGGGTGAACCGTACGGCCACCGCTGCCCCAGCCGCGCGTTTGAGTTGTCCCCACGCCCGTGGGGGTGAACCGCGTAGGTAGGCGTGCAGCGCGTAGCCGTGCTTGTTGTCCCCACGCCCGTGGGGGTGAACCGATCAGGCCCGGCGCTGGCGGCGGGGGGTGGAGGTTGTCCCCACGCCCGTGGGGGTGAACCGGCATGCGGGAGCGCCCGGAGGAGGAGCCGGGGGTTGTCCCCACGCCCGTGGGGGTGAACCGGCATGCGGGAGCGCCCGGAGGAGGAGCCGGCGGTTGTCCCCACGCCCGTGGGGGTGAACCGGTGCGGCCGCCGTCGGTGGAGAGACTGGCCACGTTGTCCCCACGCCCGTGGGGGTGAACCGATCGTCGAGCCGCGGCCCGGGTCCGGATCGCCGTTGTCCCCACGCCCGTGGGGGTGAACCGCCCCGCGAGTCCGAGATCAGGCCGCCGGCGCGGTTGTCCCCACGCCCGTGGGGGTGAACCGAATCGCACTGATAAGAGCATAGACCATAGCTAGTTGTCCCCACGCCCGTGGGGGTGAACCGCGGCCATGACCGAGCAAGCCATCGATTTGCTCGTTGTCCCCACGCCCGTGGGGGTGAACCGCACTGTGCATGCAGTTCGGGATCGACACGATGGTTGTCCCCACGCCCGTGGGGGTGAACCGCGTGTGCGGATCACCATTCCGCGCGCCTATGTGTTGTCCCCACGCCCGTGGGGGTGAACCGCGTAGAGACCCAGAAGAGCGGCGCGCCGATCAGTTGTCCCCACGCCCGTGGGGGTGAACCGCGCATTCCGTCCTGCTCGATCCGTCCGAATACGTTGTCCCCACGCCCGTGGGGGTGAACCGTATTATTCGTCGCTTCAATGAACGCCACGCAAGTTGTCCCCACGCCCGTGGGGGTGAACCGGCGAGCGGGCCGGGGGAGGTGCTGGGGGTGGCGTTGTCCCCACGCCCGTGGGGGTGAACCGGAGACGATCCGCGCCGGCCTGCGGGCGGAGGGGTTGTCCCCACGCCCGTGGGGGTGAACCGGGGAGAGAAACGACCCTCACGGCCTCGCTTGAGTTGTCCCCACGCCCGTGGGGGTGAACCGTTCTTGCCGTAGGGCCCCATGATCAGCCGCAGGTTGTCCCCACGCCCGTGGGGGTGAACCGACCCCTGCGACGCTCACGGGCGAGCGCCTCAGGTTGTCCCCACGCCCGTGGGGGTGAACCGCTCGCCGGCGCTACCAGCGGGCGGCGCGGGTGGTTGTCCCCACGCCCGTGGGGGTGAACCGGAGAACCTCGATGCCACGATATTCTACCACGCGTTGTCCCCACGCCCGTGGGGGTGAACCGAGTTGCATATCCGCCAGGCGCCCCAGGCGGGGGTTGTCCCCACGCCCGTGGGGGTGAACCGGAGACGATCCGCGCCGGCCTGCGGGCGGAGGGGTTGTCCCCACGCCCGTGGGGGTGAACCGATTACCGCAATCTCCGGCGGCACCAGCTCGTCGTTGTCCCCACGCCCGTGGGGGTGAACCGCTCGCCGGCGCTACCAGCGGGCGGCGCGGGTGGTTGTCCCCACGCCCGTGGGGGTGAACCGGTATGGCGCAGGGCGTGCGGGTGCGTGCCCGCGTTGTCCCCACGCCCGTGGGGGTGAACCGTCAAAACCCCGACCGGGCGATTGTCCGCCGCCGTTGTCCCCACGCCCGTGGGGGTGAACCGAGTACGCGGACTGGGCGCGGCGGCGGCGGGGCGTTGTCCCCACGCCCGTGGGGGTGAACCGCATACGGACAGTAGTGGCGGTGGTACGACCGTGTTGTCCCCACGCCCGTGGGGGTGAACCGGACCCTGGCGCTTACCGAATAACAACTACCGTGTTGTCCCCACGCCCGTGGGGGTGAACCGTCGGCGAGGCGGAAGGTGGTATAGTACGGGGCGTTGTCCCCACGCCCGTGGGGGTGAACCGGACATGGATATTGAGGCCGAGCTGGGCACCACGTTGTCCCCACGCCCGTGGGGGTGAACCGAGCAGATCACTCACGAGCGGCACCCTCAGCCCGTTGTCCCCACGCCCGTGGGGGTGAACCGGCCGTGGCGGGGGCGGGCAACCAGCGCGCGGCGTTGTCCCCACGCCCGTGGGGGTGAACCGTCGTGAACGCCCTCGCGGCGTTCTACGGGGGCGTTGTCCCCACGCCCGTGGGGGTGAACCGTTCAGGCAGTGCACCTTGGCCACCAGGTCCCGGTTGTCCCCACGCCCGTGGGGGTGAACCGCGATCATCCCCATGGTCGCAACCATCGCGGAGGTTGTCCCCACGCCCGTGGGGGTGAACCGCCTCGCCCACCACCTTCCCGGTGCCGGCGGGCGTTGTCCCCACGCCCGTGGGGGTGAACCGGGGCAGGCGGCCATTGATGACGAGATCCTGGAGTTGTCCCCACGCCCGTGGGGGTGAACCGAGCGGAGCAACGGATCAGCGAACTGCAACTCCGTTGTCCCCACGCCCGTGGGGGTGAACCGTAGTTTGAGTGGGGATAGTTGCAGGTGCAACTGTTGTCCCCACGCCCGTGGGGGTGAACCGCATCGTCCCGCCGGCGCGGGTCGTTGCCGGGCGTTGTCCCCACGCCCGTGGGGGTGAACCGGGCACCAGCCGGATGCGCCGCCAGATGCCGTGGTTGTCCCCACGCCCGTGGGGGTGAACCGCGTTTGTCGCTTTCGTAGGGGTCTTCGTACTTGTTGTCCCCACGCCCGTGGGGGTGAACCGTCTCCTTTTGATGTCTCACGCGCCCGGGCGGTGTTGTCCCCACGCCCGTGGGGGTGAACCGTACCAGGCAAACGCACCCCCCCGCCAGACTGGTTGTCCCCACGCCCGTGGGGGTCAACGGTAATGGATTTCCGCACCCTTGCCGGGCCCGACATTGGGCGACGGAGGTGTTGGTGATGCCCGCGGAGGGCTCCCTTATGACGGGGAGCGACCTCGGGTTGCGCCGGGTGAGGTACAAGCACTGAATCTACCTGCTGCTGGTGCAACGGTAGGCGCCTTACAGCATTTCTTTCATTCCTTAATCATCAACGCCTTGCGTCCTGGTACCGGTGCGTCAATAGTTTATCCCCGTGCCATGAGAGCTGCCGTCCTTTACAAATACCCCATCCCCAGGGCCAGGGCGCCGAGGCCGAGGAAAAAGGCGAAGCCACAGACATCGGTCACGGTGGTGACGAAGATGGACGAGGCCAGGGCC
>JGI24188J35168_1000420_pt1 | contig 24734 bp, 15 predicted proteins | sample YNPBryantNP2012_FD_35168 | JGI IMG/M metagenome (IMG submission 35168) | reverse complement strand
CTTCCCCTGCAGGGGAGCCGTTTCCCACCCCCTCTTTGGAAGATCCCTTCGTCGCCGAGTTCATCGTGGTGCAGGACATGGGCATGGCCCGCTGGATCACCCATCGCCTGGCCCAACAGTTCGGAATCGCCGCAAATCTCCGGTTTTTTGTCCCCGCCGCCTTAGTCGATCTCGTCTACGACGCCTGGCTGGGGGAGGATATCCCCGAGTCGGCGGCCGAGGCCTGGAGCCGGCAAGCCCTCACCTGGCGCCTGTTTCGCCTCCTGGAGGTCTGCCGCCGAGACGAACGGTTCCGCGAGCTGCACCATTACATGGCGGACGACCCGTCGGGAAGAAAGCGCTATGAACTTGCGGCCCGGATCGCCGCCGTCTTTGACCGCTACCTGGTCTACCGTCAGGATGTCCTCATGGCGTGGGAAGACGGCGAGGGAAACGATTGGCAGCCCCATCTGTGGCGGCTCTTGGTCCAAGACATTCCCCTACCGCATCAGGGCCGACGGCACCGGCAGTTCATGGAAGCGGTTCGGCGCGATGGCTCCCCGCGGCACCCCGAGCGGCTGCCGCATCGGGTGAGCCTTTTCGGGGTGGCCATGATCGCCCCGGTTCATTTGGACGTGTTTGACGTCCTCGCGTCCCATATTCCCGTGACCCTTTATTTTCTGAATCCCAGCCGGGAATACTGGGGGGACATTCGCCCAACGTCCGGGGATGCCGCAAACCCCCTCATGGCGTCCTGGGCTCCAGCCGGTCGGTATCTTTTGGACCGCATCCAGGAAATCCACGGATACCATGAAGATCGCTTCGACGACATTGTTCCGGACACCCTCTTGAAAGCCGTTCAGCATGACATGGACACCCTGACGGATCGCCGATCCGCCGTGCCGGAAGAGCGGCCAGCCATCTTCGACTTCGGTTCCATTCAAATCCACGCGTGCCACAGCCCCATGCGGGAAATCCAGGTGCTTCACGACCACCTTGCCCATTTTCTGGAAACTCTGCCCGGTCTCACGCCGGAAGACATTGTGGTCATGGCGCCCGATATTGACACCTACGCGCCATACGTGGAGGCGGTCTTCGGCACGCGGGACAATCCCCGCCTTCCGTGGAACCTATCCGAACGCCAATCCCTCAACGAAGACCCTCTGCTGGAAAAAATCTTGGATCTTTTGCGCCTTCCTCAGTGGCGCTGCACGGCAGCCGACATTCTCGCCCTCCTGGAAACCCCTTCCGTAGCCGCCGCTTACGGCTTCGACGAAAAGGGCCTGGAACGGGTCCGCAGCTGGGTGCGGGAGGCGGGCATTCGATGGGGGCTGGACGAGGCCATGCGCCATGAGCTGGGTCTTCCGCAGGATCGGAGCCACACGTGGCGAATGGGCCTGGACCGCCTTCTCGCGGGATACGCCATGCCGCCGCAGGAAATCTTCTGGCGGGACGTGCTCTCATACCCTCATGTGGAACCCGGGGACGCTTTGTGGCTCGGAGCCCTGCACGACCTTCTGGATGCCGTGGAAGCATGGCGCCGCAGGCTTTGCCTTCCCAAAAGCCCCGCCGAATGGCGAAGGGATTGCAACGCGCTCGTGGACAGTTTCTTCCTGCGAAAGCCTTCCACGGGCGATCCCATCGGCGAGCCATCCAAAGACGATGCCATCGACCTTTCGCGGCGTCGAAGCGGTCTCCGTTTGGATCCCGACATGGAGGAATCACTCGATCGCTTTCGAAACGCCGTGGATGCCGTGTGCAGCGCCGCGGAACGAGCGGGCTGCTCGGATCCCGTTTCCATTGAGCTCATGAGGGCATCCCTTCGGGACATGCTGGCCGAATCGCCCAATATTCGAAGATTCCTTTCGGGCGGTGTGACCTTCTGCAATCTCGTTCCCATGCGGGCCATTCCGTTTCGAGTGGTGTGGCTTTTGGGCATGAACGACGTTGATTTTCCCCGTTCGGAACGGCCCCTGCCCTTCGACCTGACGGCACGGGACCCCCGTCCCGGGGATCGCCGTCGCCGCTGGGAAGACCGATACCTTTTTCTGGAAGCCCTTCTTTCCGCGCGGGACGTCTTTTGTGTCAGCTACGTGGGCCGAGACATTCGGGACAATTCGGAACGCGTCCCGTCCGTGGTCGTTTCCGAATTGCTGGACTATCTGGAATCAAGCTACCGCATCCCCGATGCCCAAGGATCCCCCTCAGGCGAGGTTTGCGCCCCACATTTCCTATCGCCAGGATCTTCCGCATCGGCCGGGTCTTCCATGTCGGCCGTAGGTTGGGATGAACGAAGCGAACCCCAACACTCCAATCCCCCCACCCCCTCTACGGCCGCTCCCTTGTCCCACCTCTCCCCCGAAACGCCGTCCCTTCGGTCCCGGCTTCGGGTGGATCATCCTCTGCAACCCTTCAGCCCCCGTCTTTTCGACGGCTCCGATCCTTGGCTCTTTTCCTACGACGCCCAGTGGTTGCACGCCGCCCAAACCCGTGAGGCCCTCGCCATCCCGCCATTTATGCCCCCGGAGGCCGCCCTGCCCACGCTCGAGATTCACGAAATCCCCTTGGACGAGCTCGTCCGGTTTTTCGAAAACCCAAGCGCCTACTTCCTGGAAAAGCGCCTGGGCGTGGTCGTGCGGCGCGCCGAAGAGGCCCTCGAAGAAGACGAACCTTTTGTGCCGAACACCTTGGATCGGTACCGAGTTGCTTCGGAAATCACCGACGCCCTGTTGCGCGGTGAAGATCCCGAGGCGCTGCGCCGACGGATTCGAGCCCGCGGGGAGTTACCCCACGGCGCCGCCGGGGACGTGATCTTCGACGAAGTGTACCGATCCGCCTGCGAACTGGTCCAAAAAGTCCAAACCTACGCAGGCTTTCTGCGGCGCCCCGTGGACGTGGACATCACCGTCGAAGCTGTGCGCGTCTTCGGGCGGCTCGGGGATGTGACCGAACGGGGCCGACTGACCTATCGGCCGGCTCAAATCAAAGCCAAGGATCGGCTGCGGTTGTGGATCCGCCATCTTGCGTTGTGCGCCGCCTGCCCCGATGGGGTTTCCCCGGTGAGCGTCCACATCGGCACCGGCAAAAACGATGTCTTTCGCCTGGAGCCCGTGTCCCACCCTGAAGAGTTTCTTCAAGACCTGGTTCGTCTCTGGCTCGACGGGCAGGCAAAGCCCCTGCCGTTTTTCCCCGAATCCAGCTGGGTTTACGCCAAAAAGAGCGGCGGCGAGCCGATATCCGTTCCTCCGGCACGACTCTGCGGAACGGCATGGGAAGACAGCTACAATGGGCGAGGCGATGCTTATGATCCAGCCGTGCGCACGGCCTTTCGAGGGGTTGATCCTTTGGAGGGCCGTTTTGCCGAGATTGCCTGTCGCGTTTTCGGCCCCCTGGTCAAAGGGGTCGAAGCACACCAAGAGAACTGAAGACTTCTCCGGCAAGGAAGGAAAATTCGGCCTATGCCCCCTCTCGATCCGCTGACGCTGCCCCTGGACGGCGTTCGTCTCATCGAAGCCAGTGCCGGCACGGGGAAAACCCATAACATCGTGACCCTTTTCCTCCGCCTGCTTCTGGAAAAAGACGCGGACATCAGCCGGATTCTGGTGGTGACCTTCACCAACGCCGCCACGGAAGAACTCCGTGGCCGCCTTCGCGAGCGGGTTCGAGCGGCGTGGACGGAGGCGGCGAATCACGGCCCGAAGGATCCTGTTTTGGCCGCCGTATGGGATGCCCTTGATGAAACCCAAAAATCCCAGGCCCAGCGGCGACTCTGGGAAGCCGTCTGCCGGATGGATGAAGCGGCCGTTTTCACGATCCACGGCTTCTGCCAGAGAATGCTTCAGGAATTCGCCTTTGAAGCCGCCGCCCCCTTTGATTGGGACGTCCTCCCGGACGATCGAGACCTTTGTCGAGAAGCCGCGGCGGATTTTTGGCGTCACTTTATGAGGACCGCCGACACGCTCAAAGCCCAATGGCTGTTGAACACTTGGGCCGGTCCGGAAGGGCTTTTAACGGCCCTTGAACCCTTACGAAGTCCCGTGCGGCCCAGAATCCTTCCCCAGCCGCCGGGAAAAGGGATCCCCGATTTTGTTGCATTGCACGAGCTTTTCAAAAAAATTGGCACCCTGTGGAACGAGCACCGAAACGATATCGAGGATATCCTGCGCCATCACAAAGGGCTGGATCGTCGCTCCTACACGCGCGCCGTCATCCAAACCGCCCTAGACACCATGGACGCCCTCATCAAGTCCGGCATGCCGCCTCTTTCGCTTCCCGACCTGTTCAAAAGATTCACCCCTCGGACTTTGGCCGCAAAATCCAAGGGCGGCGTTGCGCCGTCCCATCCCTTTTTCGATCTGTGCGGCCGCTATGAAGAGCTTCTGCAAGAGCTTCTGAACGTGCACCGGGTGGGAATCCTGCATTTGGCCCACGGGTTTATTGACAAGGCGGTCTCTCGGCGAAAAGAGGCCGAGCGCAGCCTCGCCTTTGACGATCTTCTTCAACGGTTCCACGAGGCCCTTTCGGGGCCGGTCGGTCCCAGGCTTGCCGAAGCCGTTCGGCAGAAATACCCGGTCGCCCTCATCGATGAATTCCAGGACACCGATCCTGTACAGTACGGGATTTTTCAAAGGATCTACATCGCTGCGGACGACCCGGGGCCGCTGTGTCTCATCGGCGATCCCAAACAGGCCATATACAGCTTTCGAGGGGCGGACATCTTCGCCTACATGCGCGCCAAGCGGGACGCCGGTCCGGATAACGTCTACACCATGACGACCAACTGGCGTTCGTCTTCAGGTTTGGTCCGCGCCGTCAATCATCTGTTTTCCCGACACCCCTATCCTTTCGTTTTCCATGAAGACATTCCCTTCCATGAGGTCCAGAGCGCCAGACGGGTGGATCAAGAACCCCTGCGGGTAAACGGCGCCGTTCCTGCGGCTCTGCAGATTCGTTTCATCCCCACCGCGGGCTTGGATTGCACCCGAGAGGGTTACATCGCCGCTGAGGCGGCATTGCGCGCCGCCGCCGCAGATTGTGCCGGCGTCATCGTCCGGCTTCTCGATCTTTCTCAAAAAGGGCTCGCCGGCATCGGAAATCGGCCGATTCGGGCTCGAGACTTAGCCGTGCTCGTCCGATCCCATCGCGAAGGCCGCATGGTGCAAGAAGCCCTGCGCCGACGGGGAGTGGCCAGTGTGAGCCTGCAGCGCGACAGCGTCTTCGATGCGCCGGAAGCCGCGGATTTGTTGGCCGTGCTTTCGGCCGTAGCGGAGCCGGCCGACGATCGCCTTCTTCGCACGGCTTTAGCCACGGAAATTCTCGGCTNGAACGCTTTGCGGCTGCACGCCCTGGAAGACGACGAGGCCCTCATGGAAGACGTCCAGAACCGGTTCCATCGCTACCGCGACCTATGGCACCGGTACGGCTTCCTTGCCGCCTTTATGACGCTTTTCAAAGAAGAAAACATCCCGGGCCATGTGCGCGCTCTTCCCGCAGGGGAAAGACGCCTGACGAACCTTCTGCATCTGGCNGAATTGCTCCATGCCGCCTCCGCGTCCCATTCCGGAACGGACAGGCTTCTTCGCTGGTTTNCCGATCGCCTGCAACAAGACAACGCTCCCGAAGAAGAACAATTGCGCCTGGAAAGCGACGAAAACCTCGTCCAGGTGGTGACCATCCACAAGAGCAAAGGGCTCGAATACCCCATCGTGTTCGTGCCGTTTCCCTGGACCATAAAGCCTCGAGGCCCCAAGGATTCCGAGGCCGTCCGATTCCACGACCCCGAGGATCTTATGCTCTGCGTGGATTTGGGGTCCGANNNCNNNGACGATCATCGGCAACTCGCCTATCGGGAAGATTTGGCCGAATGTTTGCGCCTGGTCTATGTGGCGNTCACTCGAGCCAAACACCTGTGTTTCACCAGCTGGGGCTGGATCAANGAGGCGGCGGCTTCGGCCATGGCCTGGCTGCTGTTNNCCAAAAGTGAACTGGACCCGGTGAAGGAACGCCCGGAAAGCGCCATGGGCACGTTCACGGGCGAAAAGGATCTTCGAAAANAACTGGACGCTTTGGTCCGTTCCGCCGACGGGGCTATGGCTTTGGAAGAAGCCGATTGGAGCATGGGAGACGTGTGGGTTCCCAAAGAAGATCGCGATCCCGTCTTCCAAGCTCGAACCTTCCGCGCCCATCGAGATCTTCCTTGGCGTGTCACCAGCTACACGCATATGGCTCTGGGCGCCGAACCGCACACCCCCGACTACGATGCCGCGACGGACGACGGACAAAGCGATGAAGATGCTTCTCAGACCGTGGACGCTATTTTCCTTTTCCCCCGGGGTCCGCGAGCGGGCCGGTGCTTGCACGAAATCTTCGAAAAGATTGATTTTTCCACGGTAACGCTTTCCGATGCGGAAAACGTCGTTGCCGAAACGTTATCCCGTCACGGGCTAGAACCCCTGTGGGTGAAACCCGTCCTTTCCATGGTGGAAAATGTCCTGGCCACACCCCTACCCGAGCTCTCCGGCACGCTTCGATACATCGGGTTGAACGATCGACTGAACGAGCTGGAGTTCCATTTCCCCATCGCGCGCCTTGATCCCGACGGCCTTGAGCAGGCTGTGCGGGGTCACGCCTTTTACGAACCGTCCGTCGAAGGGCTCCAATTCGACGCCCTCCAGGGCCTCATGCGCGGCTTTATCGATGTGGTTTTTCGGTTCCAGGGTCGCTATTTCATCGCCGACTACAAGTCCAACCACTTGGGAAACCGCGTGGAAGACTATCACCGAAAGCGATTGGAACAGGCCATGCATCAACACCGCTACCCATTGCAGATGCTTCTTTACACCGTGGCCCTGCATCGATACCTGACTTTTCGATTGCCCGACTACAACTACGACAGCCACTTCGGCGGCGTCTTTTATCTTTTTGTCCGGGGCATGCGCCCTGAAAGCACGGAACATTCAGGCGTCTTTTTCCATCGTCCGCCCAAGGTTCTTGTCGAACGCCTGGACGCCCTGTTCCACCAGCCAAGCGGCCTTTCCGGGAACCCTTCTCAGGGTTCGTGCCAGAGTGCTTTTACCGGGNCTTGAGAACCGACGGGGCGANGCACCATGAAAAAACCAACCATGCTGGATCGTCTCGATCTGCTTGTGGATCGCGGAGCCCTTAGGCCCATCGACCGCCACTTCGCCCGATGGGCAGCGGCGTTCGATGCGAACGGAGTCAAAGAGGCCGTGGCCCTGGGAGCGGCGTTGGTGAGCCTCAGGGTAAGCCAAGGGGATGTGTGTCTCGATCTTCGCCTGGAGGAAGGCAGGCTCCTTTTTGACGAAGCGCGTGCCGGGGACGCCAACACACCAGGACCGAATTCGGAACTGTGGATCCAGAACTTGGCCCGATCCGAAGCCGTCCATGTGGTGACGGCGCCGTTGTCCTTTTCTGCGCATCGTCCGTCGGAAAATGCGGCAAAGGGGTCTTCGGCGGAAACGGCACCGCTTCATCCGTCGGCTCCCGCCGTCCCATCCCGGCCCCTGGTCTTGGACGGGACTCGGCTCTATCTCGCCCGGTACTGGTTTTACGAATGCGATCTCGCCCATCGCCTTTTGGAACGGGCCCGGGGTTGGACCGAAATCGCCCCCGAGGCCGTTCGGGCGGCTCTGGATCAGATCTTCCCTCCGGTTTCGGCTGAAGAACCCGTGGACTGGCAGCGCGTCGCCGCGGCGATCGCCGCCATGAAAAGGCTGTGTATCATTTCCGGAGGGCCGGGGACGGGAAAGACCCACACGGTGACCGCCATTTTGGGCGTGCTGCACCACCTTCGACCCGACCGCCCGCTGCGGACGGCTCTGGCCGCCCCAACGGGGAAGGCAGCGGCCCGCATCACGGAATCCTTAAGAAAAACCTTGGCATCGTTTCCGCAAAGCACCGCGTGGATGCAACACGTTCCCAAAGAAGCAACGACCCTGCATCGGCTTTTGGGAATCCGCCAAGGACGTTCGGTTCCCCGGCACGGCCCAGAGAATCCGTTGCTTCTTGATGTTTTGGTGATCGATGAGGCGTCCATGATCGACCTCACCCTGATGGCTCAAACCCTGGCGGCCCTTCCCCCGAACGCACGGTTGATCCTCCTGGGTGACAAGGACCAGTTGGCCTCCGTGGAGGCGGGAAACGTCTTTTCGGACCTCTGCGGCCCTCGGCCCGACATGCCAGGGCCTTTGGCCCTTTCCCAGCTCGCTCGAAGCCCCCAATGGGTGGAAAGAGTGCGGGCGGCAACAGGCATGGACCTTCCGGAAGGGACCATGGAACCCGGCAGGGCGGCGGCATCCCTTTTAAGCGAATGCACGGTTTTTCTAGAAAAGAGCTACCGCTTTCGAGCGGAAAGCGGCATCGGACGGCTTGCGGCGCTCATTCGAAACGGAGACCCCGTGATCCCCTTTCTTCGTTCGGGCATTTGGAAAGACGAGCCACTCGAGGGGGTTCTTTCAACGCCGAGGTCACTTACCGGCCACTCGCCGAGCGCGATCTTGCCCGGGTGGTAGAGAGCATCGTCCGGCACCATTTCCTTCCCGTCGTGCGGGCGGATACGGTAGAAGAGGCATCTGAGCGCTTGGACGCTTTTCGCATTTTGTGCGCCGTGCGCGAAACCTCGTTCGGTGTGATCGCCATCAACGCCCTGGTGGAAGACACCCTGGCCCGCATGGGCACGATCCCTCGAGGAGCGCGCCATTACAAGGGGCGCCCCGTCCTCGTGACCCAAAACGATTACGACGTGCAACTGTTCAACGGGGATGTGGGAATCCTCTGGCCCGATCCCGCCGACGGGCGGCTCAAAGCGTGGTTCCGCCGTGTGGACGGAAGTTTCCGTGCGCTTCGAGTGCTTCGCCTTCCGCCCCATGAGACGGCCTACGCCATGACCGTCCACAAGGCCCAAGGGTCCGAATTCGCCCGTGTTCTTTTAATCCTTCCCGATCAGGACGCCAAAGTCCTCACCCGGGAACTCCTCTACACCGCCGTCACTCGAGCCAAGAACGGCGTGGACATTCGGGCTTCCGAAANCATTCTGGAAACGGCCGTCCGACGCCGCACCGAACGGCGCTCGGGCCTGTGTTCCCGCCTGTGGCCCTGTTCTTCCTTGTGACGATATGCCGTGAAANGAACGATGCGGCGTGCGACCCATCACGCCGACGTTCCACGCGTTTCAACCCTCGTCATGGACAAACGGGCGCCTCCTACCAATGCGCGGCTTCGGGCTTGACAGAAGTCCCTGCTCCTGCGAGGAAAGACCCACAAGCCGCATCGGCCGCTCAAGCGGCTTGAAGGGAGACGGATCATGAAAATTCTTGGCCTTCGATTCAAGAATGTGACCTCGCTGAGGGGCGAGTGGAACATCCGGTTTGACGCCCCTCCGCTTTCCGACACGGGCCTGTTTGCCATTACCGGGCCCAACGGTTCGGGAAAGTCCTCCATTCTCGATGCCATCACCCTGGGCCTGTACGGGGAAACCGTCCGATTGCGAAACCCGGAAAAGGACATCACCACGTGGCTTGAGGATGAATCTTACGCCGAAGTGACCTTCCGTGTCGGTGATATGGTCTACCGCAGTCGATGGTGGGCCCGAAAAGGGCCGGAAGGCCTCATCGGGCCCGAAATGTCCCTTTCGGTCGTCAACGGCACCGAAAACGTTTTGGAAGACCGCATCATCCGCGTGCGCACGCGCCTCGCCGAAATCACGGGGCTCGATTTCAAACGGTTCTGCCGCTCCGTCCTTTTGGCCCAAGGGCAATTTGCCGCCTTCCTNAACGCCCTGGAAAACGAAAGAGCGGAGATTTTGGAAAAGATCATCGGAGCTGAGGTCACTCAGGAACTGGGGGAAGACCTGAAAAAGCGCTCCGCCGCCGCTCAGGAACGCCTGCTGCAGCTCAAGGAACAAGCCGCCGCCTTGCCCGCCGTGGATCGAGAACGGGTGCGGAACTTGGAGCGGGATCGGGATGAGGTCCGCGCCGAATGGGACGAAACTCTGCGGCGGATCGCCGAACTGGAAGAGGAAAAAGAGCGCCTGCACACCCTGGAACGACGACGGGATGAGCTCCATGCGGCCCAAGAAGCCTGTGCCGAAGCGGAAGCCCAAGAGGCTTCGGTTCGCCAAGAAGTGGAGCGCCTGGAAAAGATCCTTGCGGCCCGCCCTCTGGCCGAAGAACTGCGCGATCTTCGCCGCGCCGATGAAAACCGAAACGCCCTTCGAGACCGGCTGGACACCCTGCGCCGGGAGATGGCCGAAGAGCGTGAGCGTCTTCAGACCGCCGGGGAAGAGCTTACCCTGACCCGAGAATCCCTGAAGGCGGCGCGGCAGCGCCTGCAGGAAGAGGACGAGGCTTTTCAGGACGCCTTTCACAGGCATGAAGCCATCGAAGAAGTCGCTCAGCGCCTGCAGGAGGCCCTGTCCCGGTCCATGGAGCAGGACCGCCTGCACCGAGAGGCCCTCAGCCGCCAGGAACAGTTTAAGGCGGAGCTCCTTCAGGTCACTTCCCAGCTCGACGCGCTCAAGGATCGGCTCTCCAGGACTTCCGCCGACGCCGGCTTGGAAAAGGACCTGGTCGGCCTTGAGGACCGAATCCGGCGCCTCGTCGAAGCGCGAAGCCGCCGTGAGATCCTGGAAGCCCAAGTGCCGGAGGCCCAAGCGCTTCTGGACAAAGCCGCCGCCGCCCTGGATCGGGCCCTGTCCCATGAGCAGCGCATCCAGGCGAAAGCCGGTCAGGCCGTTCTCAAGAAGGAAGCCCTGGAGCAGGCCCTGAAGGCACGGCTGGGTGAGGAAACCCGGGAATCCCTGAAAGAAAGACTCAAGGAGCGCAAGAAGGTTCTTTCGGCCTACAAGAAGCTTCTGCCTACCGCCCGGCGCTTTCACGCCGAAGGGCTCGCGTTCGATATTCAGGGGGAACGGGAGCAGGTCTCGGCCCGCCGAACGGCCCTTCAGGCGTCCTTGGAAGAGGCCTTGGCTGAAATCAAAAACTTTGAAAACGAGCTAGCTTGGCGGGAAAGTTTTCAGCGGGTGAGCCCGGAACGGGAACGGCTTCGGGAAGGAATCCCCTGTCCGCTGTGCGGCTCCACGACCCATCCTTTCATCACCCAGGGCTTTCCGGATCTGGCAGAACGCTATAAGCCCATCGATGCGCTCCAAAATCGTATCGGCTCCCTTAAAGCGGAACTGGCAGACCTTGACCGCAAGGCCGCCGTGCTGGAGGCGCAAGCCGACGCGGCGGCGCGTCTGCTTCGGGAATGGGACGATGTGTGCCGCCGCGCGGGGCTAAACGTCCCCATGATGGATCCCGTTTCCATCATGGATGCCATCCGTTCGGAAAAAGCGAGCGTCCGGGAAACTAAGTCGGTGCTTCGTTCCACGCGGTTCCTGCAATGGCGCCTGGCCTGGTCGACCCGAGTCCTGCACCGAACGCTCGGAAAATTTTCCAAGAAGGAACAAGAGCGCCACCTCCTGCGGGAACAGCACGAGACCCGCAAGAAAGCCGTCTCGAACCACCAGAACGACATTCGCCGCCTTCAGGACGAAGCGGAAGCCATCGCCACCAATCTGCACACCATGCTTGCCCCTTACGGCGAGGAGGTCCCGGCGAAAGGCGGCGAAAGACGGCTTTTGGATCGCCTGAGGATGCGCCTTGACGCCTATCGCCGATCCGTGAGGGAAGAAAAAGACCTTCGCGAGGCGATGCATCATCTGGAGGCCGAAATCCAGTCCCTGTCCCCCGAACTGGAACGACTCCGAAAGGAAGCCGAGGCCGCGGCCGCCGAAGCCGATGCCGTCCAAGCCGAACTGGCGGCCCTTAAGGCCGAGCGGGAGTCCCTCTATCCGGGGCTTGACCCCGTGGCGGAACGGCAGGCCCTTGAAGAATCGATCCAGAACCTGACCCGCCGTGAAGAAGACCTTGTGCGGAAGATGGAGGTGCTCACCCGATCCCTCGCTGAGCGGGAAAGCGAAATGCCCGAGGCGGAAAAGGCCTGGCAGGCGGCTGAGGCGGCCTGGGAGGCGACCCGAGCGAATCTGGAGGCTCGCGTTCGCGCCCTGGGGCTCGATTCGCTGGAAGCGGCTTTCCAGGTCTTCCAGGCCATGGAAGAAGAACCCGTCGTGCGGCACCGAGCCGCCCAAGCGGCCAAGGCCGCCGAGGAAGCCCGATCCCGCCTGCAGGCCGCCGAACAGGCCCTGGACGAAGCGGCAAAGCGGGTGAGTTCGGGCGCTTCCCTGGAGGACGTTTCGCGCCACCTCGCCGAACTTCATGAACGGCGGGAAAATCTTCGGCAGAACCTGGAGGATCTGGAACGGCACCTGGTGGAAACCCGTCGGTGGGCGCAGGAACATCGGGATCTGCTGCGGGCGATTGAAGAACAAGAACGGCTGTATGCGCAGCTCGTTTCGGAAGAAAAGGCCTTCTGGGAAGAGCAGAGTGCCGAGGTTCGCGAAAAGTTCCGTCGGCATCTCCTTGAACGCCTGGTCGCTCAAGCCAACACCCACTTGGAACTGCTCAGCGGCCGCTACCGGCTTCGAGCCTCGGCTGACAACGGCTTCGGCCTGGAAGTGGAAGACCTGATGCAGCACAGGAACCGGCGTCCCTTGCGCACCCTTTCGGGCGGCGAGACGTTCGTGGTCAGTTTGAGCATGGCTCTGGGGCTTTCCGATCTGGCGGCTCAGCACCGAAAGATCGAATCCCTCTTTTTGGACGAAGGATTCGGCGTGCTGGACGACGAAATGCTCTATCGGGTCATGACCGCGCTGCGAAGGCTTCAGGCCAACGGCAAGACGGTGGGGATCATTTCCCACGTGAAACGCCTGGCCGAAGAGATCCAAACCCAGATCCGGGTGGAGCGCGAACCCGGGGGAATGTCACGGATCACTGTGGTGCCTTGAGCGTCTCGGGACGGGAGGGGCATTGAAGGATTTGCCGCGTCTTTTCTTCAAGTTCCGCAGTGGTTCGAAAAACCCACGTACTGGGATCGGAAAAGCAATAAACGGCCACGTCGCATTCGGCGCACGGCGCCTCGTGATCCTTGGGGGCGGGTTGGGGAGCCGATGTCATCGCGTCACCTTCACCTATCGTTCATCGAGAAGCCGTTTGGGCACATCGCGTGAGGTAATCCGCCCATTCAACGGGAAGCAAATATTTCTTTTTATTATTACAGTCCTTGCAGCACGGCACCACATTGCCCTTGGTGCTGCGTCCTCCCCGCACCAACGGGACCACGTGGTCCATGGTGAGTTCCTTGGGCGGCACCGTTTTGCCGCAGTAATGGCAGCGGCCCTTGGCCAGTTGCCGCTGCCACCATTGGGTTTTTCGGAGCGCGCGAGCCTTTTCCTTTTCGCGGCGGATCTGTTCCGGCGACACTGTGACGATGAAAGGCTCGGCCAACGTATCGCGCGTCATCTTTAAGACTGTCCCAGCATGCCTTTCTTCAAGCCCTCCGAAGCGGGCTTTTCACCGAGGAAGATGCCCCACAAGGCTTTCATGAAGTCGGATCCCGGCACGATGCCTTTCTCTTTCCCTTTCACCACCACGTGGGTGCCCACTCCCGGTTCGTAAAGCAAGCGGATTTCTTCGCCCGCCTTTACCGATTCGGTAAAGTAACCCATAAAGGCGTTGATGCGGTCCTTGAGGGCCGGGGTCGGGTTCGGCGCGGTCTTTTCAAAGCCTTCCTTCCAGGTTTCCACGAGCTTGGCGGCTTCCACTTCCTTGTAGACGAAGTGCATCACGATGCCCTTGGCCTTGTCCGCGTCGATGATCGTCTTGGCGTCCGAAGATTTTTCCGTGACGTAGAGCGCCCCGTAATAGACGTCCACGACCAGTTTCTTGCGAAGGCCGAAGCCGTTCAATACGCAGCGCGTCTGGCCGATGGAGATCTCCCCGGGAAACTTGGGGGCCTTGTCCTCGGCGGCCCCAACCGGAAACGCCCACAAGATCGCAAGGAAAAGCACAACGAAGCTCCGGAAATAACGAGCCCTGCGCAAAGGATTCATGCCATCACCCTCCCTGTTTTCCCTGTCCGTCCTCAAGAACCGCCCCATCGGCTCCTTCCCCCTCCACGCCTCGCCCCCCTTCAGCGGTCTTGGCCGAGAAGGGGGAGACGCTTCTTTCCGCCCTGTCCTAACTTTGGGGCACTTGCAGCACGACGTAGAACGTCCGATCGCCCCGCTTAACTAAGAGCAGGAGGCTTTTTCTCTTTTCCGCGCTCTTCATGGCCTGGTTGTAGTCCCTGACGTTTTGGATCTTCTTTCGGTTCACCTCCTTGATAAGGTCTCCAGGCTGGAGGCGCGCCGCGGCGGCCGGGCTGTCGGGTTCCACCTCGGTGACGACGACGCCCCGTTCGGAAGCGTCCCAGCCGAATCGTTCGGCCAGTTCCTTGGTGATGTTCTGGACCGAAAGCCCCCAGACGTTTTCCGTCGTCTCTCCGGGCTGCGCCCCGGCCGATTCTTCTTCGGGCATGGTGCCCAGGCTGACGGTCATGACCTTTTTAGACCCTTCGCGAAGAACGCCCAGCTTTACCTCGGAATTGGGCGGCGTCGCCGCCACCCGTCGGGAAAGTTCATGGGCGTCGCGGACTTCCTCCCCGTTGAATTCCAGGATGATGTCGCCCTGTTCAATGCCGGCTTTTTCGGCGGGGCTGTCCTTGATCACGTCGGAAACCAGGACGCCTTTGGCTTCTTTGAGGTTGAAAGATTCGGCGATTTCGGGGGTGACATCTTGGATCATGATGCCGAGCCAGCCACGGATGACTTTTCCCGTGCGCAGCTGAGGCAGCAGCTCCTTGGCCACGTTGATGGGAATGGCAAACCCGATGCCCTGGCCTCGTGCCACAATGGCCGTGTTGATCCCCACCACTTCGCCGTTCATATTGAAGAGCGGGCCGCCGGAGTTGCCCGGGTTGATGGCGGCATCGGTTTGGAGAAAGTCGTCATAGGGCCCGGCCCCGATAATCCGTCCCTTGGCGCTGATGATGCCCACGGTGACCGTATGGCCCAACCCGAAGGGGTTGCCCACGGCCATGACCCAGTCGCCCACGCGCAAACTCGACGAATCGCCCAGCGCAGCGGGCTTGGGAAAGTTCTTNTCCGGNTCCGCCTTGATGAGGGCCAGATCGGTCTTGGGATCGCGTCCCACCACCTTGGCGGCGTATTCCTTGCCGTTTTGCAGCTTGATCTTGATTTCCGTGGCCTTTTCCACCACGTGGTTGTTGGTCAAGATGAGGCCAGAGGCATCGATGACCACCCCGGAACCCAGGGAATTGGTTTTCATGGATCCTTTGGGCACGTCCCCGAAAAAGCGCTTGAAGAATTCATCACCGAAAAATTCCCGGAAAGGCGAATCCGGTTCCATGAACGGCTGCAGCGGATGCCCCTTGATGACCTGGGTCGTGGCAATGTTGACCACCGATTCCTTGACCTTATCCGCCAGGTCGGCAAAAGACGGCGGCGCCTCCCCTCCGAAAAGACCGGACGCCCCCCAGGACGGTTCGGCCATCGCCCCCATGCCGAGCATCATGACCACGGCAAACGCCCCCACGATCCATGGAAAACCATGTCCACGGTTTCTTCGTTCCAACATGCTGTGAGCTCCTTTCCCAAGAGCTGGATGAAATCCGCACGAACCTTTTCAGCCTCGCAAAAAATTTGCTATACACCATAAACGAAGTCGGCGAAAAATCAAGAACGAGCCAAGAGACAAGGAGGTCGCAACCCCCCGATGGAATCCATGACGTTGGTCGAGGCATGCCGTTTCAGTGCGACGATCCTGCAAAGGAATCCCGAACTGGCCGCCATCTATCGAAACGCCGTCCGTCGATACGGGGAAGGGGAGCTTTTTTGTGCCTTGATGGACCTCATTGCGCGGGCTTACGAGGAGGGCAAACTGGAAGAGGAGGTCTTCAAGAACCCGGAGAGCTTACTGAGCTTCTGCTGCGGGGCGTGGATCCAGTTCCTTCTTGTGGAAGTGGCGGGCATGAAGAAAGCGGACCTTCATGCCGTGGCTCGAAAGATTTTCAAGGAAACCCATAGCAACCGATCCCTGCACTGAGTCATTCCCCAAGGTCCAGGGCGGCGTTGAGTGCCCCGTATTTTTCCACCATGACGGCCCCTGGCGGAAAGCACCGAAAGAGTCGGCGGGCTTCCTCGAAACCGCCCAAGACCACTTGCAAAGACGCCCACTGAAGGGCGTCCTTTCGAAACCGCCCTTCCAGGGTGCGCACGTCCATCCCCGGCGGAATGGTCCCCAATAGGGGCAGCAAGGCCTGTTTTTCCGACGAAAACACCTTGAGCCACATGGCGATGGGGCTAGACCAAGGCCGGTCTTCCGCCCAGACCACGTCCAGAAGCTTGTGCGGCGGCAGCTCGTGCCGTTGCGTCACATCGCTGCACCGGGCCCGGTGAAAGGTGATCCCGCGTTCGCTCAGGGTCGCCAGAAGCTGGCTTTCTCCGGGATAGGGATGGCAGCAGCCGGCAAACTTATGGACCGCGGGATCCAATTCGCCCACGGTGAGCACGTGGCGTTCGTGAGCCTCGTGCTCCGAAGGAAGGATTCGGCCCTTGGGCAAGGGCTTTTTCGGCACGTCCTGCAGGTAGTACAGGAAGGCGTGGGGGGAGAGGAGATCCTGGCCGATGAGCACGAAAAGGTCTTCCAAGGACTTGACGTTGAGCACTTCCAGGATGAGCGGCACCTCTTCCCTTTCCAGGGCTTCTTGGGAAATCCCGTGGAGCGCCAGTTCCTGAAGGAGAATATCGCGACCGACCCGGTAGGCGCAGTTGCGCCGGCGGCGGGCAATTTCCCGGGCGATGGCATTGCGGGCCTTGGGGGTCATGCAGAGGCGTTCCAGGTCGGGATCGAAGGGGACGGCCGTTTCGGCCTTGATCACCCGCACCGTGTCGCCGTCTTTGAGCTGGTAGGTGGGGGGCACGCGTCGGCCGCCCACCACGGCCCCCATACAGTAGTTGCCGAGATCCGAGTGGATCTTGAAGGCGAAGTCCAACACGATGCTCCCGACGGGAAAGGTGTGCGCGTCCCCATGCGGCGTGTAGACGGTCACCTCTTCGGCTTCCGATAGCTGGATGAGGTTTCGACGCTGAAGAGGGGGGCCGCCGTATTCGCCGACGCTACGCAGGAATTCGCTCACTTCCTTCAAGTACGCGTCGGTGATCCTTTCGGGGTTGTTCCACTGGCTCAGTACCCCGTGGGTTGCCCAGGCGTCCATGGCGGCCGTGCGCACCTTGATGAGGTAATTTTCCCCCTTGTAGTGAATCCGCGTGTGCAGGCTCATGTAGCCGTTGTTTTTTGGATTGGCGATAAAATCCCGAAGGCTTCGCGGCACCGGCGTCAGGATGGTATTGACCACCCCCAGGGCGCAATAACACGCGTTCACATCGTCTGAGGGAAGCACCACGGTGAAGTCCACCCGGTTGTCCGCGTTGTTGAGCCGCAGTGTCCCTTTGGCCGCATCGTAGTAAGTGCCGAGACCCTTGACCCGGCTGCGGATCTGAACCTCCATGCCCTTTTGAGCAAAGGCCTCCTTGAGGCGCTCGGTGATCTCGGACACGTGGGGATGGGCGTAAAGGGAGCGCAGGGCGTTGAGGATCTTCTTGCTTTTCTTGGGGTAGAGGTAGGAAAGGGCCAGGTGGTAGAGTTCCCGCTTGAGGGGAAAGATATTGAGCTTGGCCGCCAGGGGGGCGTAGATTTCCACCGTTTCTTGCGCGATGCGCTGCTGCTTGGGCTTGGGCAGGTAGTGGAGCGTGCGCAGGTTGTGGAGCCGATCGGCCAGCTTGACGATGAGCACGCCCAGGCGTTGGCTCGCCGTCTGGAGAATCTTGCTGTGGGTGAGGTCCTTAAGGACAGCTCGGTCCAGGTGCAGGCGGGTCATCTTGGTGCAGCCGTCCACCAGGTCCGCCACCGCGTGCCGAAGTGCTGTTGGATGACTTCGTAATCGACCGCCGGCACGTCCTCGATCACATCGTGAAGAATGGCCGCCGCAAGAATTTCCGGGTCGCGGATGCCCATCTCCTTGGCCAGAATGTAGGCCACGGCGCACGGGTGGCTGATATAAGGCGAACCCGATTTGCGGACCTGCCCCGCATGGAGCTTTTCGGCGAAATCCAGGGCTNGGAAAAAGAGGGCGTTCTTCTCGTCTTCGAGCGGCAGAAGCTCCTCCATTCGAAGACGGTAGATCCTCACGTCGAACTGTCCAGGCTCTTCCGTNAACAANTGCTGATACAAAGCTCATCCCCTGTGCGCAAAGTGAGCGCCCGACCCCGAGGCCGGCGCGCTNTCTTTTGTATTCTATCGGATTTTCCGCCCCCCGCACAGCCTTAAATCAGTCGTGTGATCTCGTTGCGGACTCGGACAGGNAAAAAAGCCCTTTGNCGAAGTGCGGACAGATTTGCCATTTAAGGTCGGCGACACCAGCATCGTGATTAACAAGAACCTGCCGGTCGATCAGTGCGACAGATGCTGGGAGTGTCTGATCGGCGACGCNACTCTCAAAGATGTCGATGAGATCCTCGAACAGGCCGGGATTGGAGCCAAACTGGAGATCATTCGCGATGCTGCATGATCTTCGAAAAATGAAGGCGTTCGCGAGAGCTTTGCCGGCATGCGGCCTTCATACACGCGATGGGGCAGAAGAGATGTTTTCAGGAGTCTGTCCGAGAACACATGGTGTCGGAGCGGCTTTCGCCGCGACCCCGCATCGCGCCTTGCTCAACGCCCGCACAAGAAAGCCAAAGGAAGCCATGAGGCCATTTCAAACACGCTTCCAGTAGGCTTTTCGGGAGCTGGCCTCCGGCATCGCCATCCCGTCGTCATCTCTCGAAAGCTCCTTTGGGCCTTGACTTGGCGGGGGGAATCCATTATTTTCACGGCGCTTCGTTGGGGGATCGTCTAGCGGCAGGACGGCGGACTCTGGATCCGCTAGCCTAGGTTCGAATCCTAGTCCCCCAGCCATTTTTTTTGGTCCCATCGTCTAGTGGCCTAGGATACTGGCCTCTCACGCCAGAGACACGGGTTCGAATCCCGTTGGGACTACCACAGAGTAAACCAAAAGATGCCAGCCCTCCAATGGGCCTAGCCAGCCCCCCCGAAAACGACCGTTTCACCGTCGAAAGATGCCCCTAAGATTCCTTCCGTGGGCGGGGATTCGCTCGGCAGCAATGGCCCATTCCTCTGGATTCACCACTTCGCCACCTGGTATGCGCGGATGGGAGGTCTGATCGACTGACATTGGGGCCCAAAAGATGAGGCGGGGACGTTCACCGTCATCTGGATGCCGAGATGGGCCATTTTTGGCTGTTCCTGGTCGAAGAAAGGGGCGATTCCACGAACAACCGCGCCGAGAAAGAGCGCTGCGCTTTGCCGTGTTGTGGCGCCGAATGATGCCGGGGAGCTTCAACGAAAAAGGAGACCGGTGGGTCGAGGGGGTTCTGTCGCTGCGCGAAACCTGTTGGCTAAGAGGGCTGGCAACTTACCCGATTCTCGTTGAGGCCGTCACGTGCTCGTTCCAAGGCAAAGCTACCGACCTCTCGTGGATTTAGGGTGCCCCCCTGAACACTTGCTGGAGTGAAGCGGCAGCCCCTTACCTTGTTGCCTTCCCTTGCGGTCGGTGAGCCTCTTTCCCGATCAAATCGCTTCCACTTCGCTGGAGTCTGCGTACGTTTTTATCCCGAGAGCGCGGGCCACCTCTTCTGCCCTGGCGTCGATCATCGGTGAGATGACCAGCAGACGATCGGCCTTGCGGTTGTGGCGTTTTTCGTAGAAGCGGGCTTTGCGTTCGAAGGTGTACATATCCGCTGTGCTCACAGAGGACTTGAGCTCGCAGATAATCAACAAGCCGTCTTGAACGATGATATCCAGCTCCACCTGTTCCGGGCGCCCGAAGACCTCTCCGCTTTCGTCGAACTCGTTGACGTGCAGCACCTGGACCCCGAAATGGTCTTCCAAAATGCCAGCCAAGGCATCTCGAAAGGCTTTTTCCGAGCGCAAGCCCCAGCGGGCACCCAAGGCGCCAATGGCACGGTCAAACTTTTTGGCCTGTGCCATGATCTCTTGGTGAACCTTGTCAAAATTGCGCTGATTTTCTTCCCACTTGGCGTTCCATTGCCGCTGCGTTGTCTCCCACTTCGCATTCCATTCCCGCTGTGTTGTCTCCCACTTGGCATTCCATTCACGCTGGGTTGCCTCCCACTTGGCATTCCATTCGCGCTGTGTCGCCTCCCACTTGGCGTTCCATTCCCTCAGGGTCTCCTCCCACTTGGCGTTCCATTCCCTCAGGGTGTCCTTCCACGTGGTGTTCCATTCGCGCTGGGTCTCTTCCCAGCGCCGCTGCATTTCCGTCCACCGCCTGTTGTATTCCTCCTCCTTCCGGTCCAGACGCTCAAGCAAGGCGGTAAAACGATCCTCTGTCTGCTTCTTATCGGCATAAAATTCCCGGGTAAGATCGAGAATATAGGCCCGCAGCAAGGGGTCTTCGCGTAGTAATCGGGGAAGTTCTTTGGCAATAAGCTCCTTAAGCTGGTTTGCATCCATGGTGGTGCTCCAAACTAGCTGTGCACTGCTAAATCTTTTGTAGCTTCAAGGGATCGTGCCCGTCAAGGACACGGCAATTTCCTTGCCTTTGCGTTCGCCAGAAAATTTTCGCTTTTTTCTTCGCCCCCCTTTGCGAAAGGGACCCATGGCCTTTTTCCACAGTGTCCCATTTGGGGGGCACGAATCCTCCTATACCAGGGTCAGTGCCCTTTGATCTGGCTAGAATCATGCCGCTAAATCCAGCCGTGCACACATACGGCTCACCGTGAAGGACCCTCCCCGGGGGCTGGAGCCGCATTAAGAGGTTGATACGGGGTTATTCTTGCTCGTCCTTCGCGATCCGAGACCAAAGATCGCCCGAGCAAAGGCTTCGGTGCAGATCGAGGGCATGGTCGGCAAGAAGTGGGTGCAGCAGCGGCTCTTCGTCAGGGTCGACCACGAGGTCATCCACGAGAAGGCTCCCGACGGTCTCCCAATCCGACGGANCGAAGGCCCGAAGGGCCGCGAGAACATCTTCGGCCGAAAGATCCTCATGGGGAGGCGCCCCGTCGGTCCATCCTCGAAGAAAGCCTCGCACCACGGCGGGAAGCCAGCGACCAGGGGCCCACACCACATGGCCCGTGCCCCGGTCCCGATCCAGGCGCAGACGGAAGGTCAGCGCAAAAAAGAAGGCGGCCACGGCGGAAAGGCGTTCGTGNGGTTCCGGCCCAGGAGGCACCAGGACCCGGAGGTTTCGGGCGGCAATNAGCCGCACCGCCATGGCGTGGCCCTGCATGGCCACGACAAAATCTCCCGCCGCATGGTGCCATGGGTGAATGTGGCGAAAATCCTGTCTGTCCAGGGCCAAGGTAAGGATGTAGGCCGCCTNTTCCATGAGCTGCGACGCNTGCNNGTCGGTAAGCACGCCGCCTGCGGGCGAACCATCCCAGACCCGCACGGTTTCANCGCGACCGCCCTCTCCTTTTTCCAGGTGCCATTCGTGAAAGCCGTCGAACCAGCGGGCGAGAAAAAACCAAAAGGGCCTGGCTTCCCCTGTGGCGTCGTGCCACACGCCTTCGCCCAGATACAGCCCTTTGGGTACATACGGCGCCGCCGCCGTTTTGGAAAGGTTTTGCAACGTCGCCCATTCACGTTGGAGAGCCGCCCGGCGCGTGGGATGCACGGCCGAATTCATGGCCATGAAAAACCAGCGCCCGCCGACGCCGACCGTTACTTTGGCCACATGGTAGAGCGCGCCGTGTTTCACGCTGTCGATGTGCACCTGGAGCACCCGATCCGGTGAGAAGGACTTGCCGCTCAGCACTTCGAGGCTTCGGCAAATGGGCTCGTAAGCCCGCACCTTCAGGGCTTCGGCTAAAGCGTGGAAGTAGTCGGCATAGGCGATCTTCGGAGCGTCGTGGGAAAGCCCCGTGGGAAGCGGGCGAGAAAGATGGCTGTCATCGACAGGTTTTCCGTCGATGAAAAAGGCGAACGCCGGCTGCGAAGCCGTCATGAAGGCTCCTTGGAAGGCCCGGGGTCGTTTTCTTCTTCTTTTTCCTTCAGAGTAACTGCGGCACAAGGTGGGCTTCTGAAAGGGAACGCGCCGGTCTTTTCCGTGAGCACCCGTGTGGCGTCCAGCCACCAGTCGGCAAAGCCGCATCCCAGTCAGTGCCGGGACCGGCTCAAACACCCCTGTAAAGCCTCTTCCAATTCCTTAACGCGCTCCTGTAAAAGATCGCGTTCCCTTTCCAGAGCCGCGATCCGTTCCCTTAAGCGGCTTTCGTCTTCTTGAGCGCTCATGAACCGTCCTATACTGATAGGAATGGGCAAGATTCCGAAGGCGTGCGGGCCGAAACGAGATGTCTTACAAAACACGAGCGGCCGCTCACCCGCTCCTGTAAACCGTCCTTCGAGCTATGGCTACGTGAGGCCGTGTTCGCGAAAGAGCCGCTCCAGAAAGCGAGCTTCTTTCCCCTTGTCCGCGCACGGATCGTCGCCGTTTTCAGGCACCTCCTGGACATGAAAAACGCAATCCACCAGAATCTCGTACGGGGTCACCGTCGTGTGGCTTCGAACGTACCCGTTGCCGTTGGGCTGATAGATGAAGGAAAAGGCTTTTCTTCTGCTCCAGGGACTCTTTCAAAGCCCCTTGAAAGGCGTTTCGATCCAGGTCCGTGTAGATGCGGATACAGCATTTGGTCCGTTTGAAGATGACGTAAACCCGACTGAGCGCCGAAGATTCCATAGGAGCTTCCTCTGCACACCATAAGAATGCCTCGCAACCCACTGGGACTTGAGAGTGAGGAAGCCCTTGGCTATCACGATCTTTCCTTTTTGGCAACGGCGGATCGTTCCTTAAGCTGCTTCCAGACGGGGCGTTCCACGAAGCTGCCGGAGACGTTTTCTTCCAGTTCCAAAAAGAGCCGCCACGGCGCCGCAAAGGTAAAGACATGGTCGCCCATGGTCTTGGCCACGTTCAGGCGCGCGGAAAGGTCCACTTGGCCGATGACGCCGCGGGGTTTTTCCTTCTGTCCTTCGTGGTAAGCATAAATGCCGATGCTTTGGCATCCCGCCGCAAAGGGGATGATCACGTGGTCGTTTCCGGGCCGGCCATAGTTGGTCAAGACGACCAGAGCCGCCAACTGATGCGGATCGGCCCAAAAGACCACCACCTGCGGCGCCGATCTATTCAGGTCGACGGCCTTCAGGGGCTGAAAAACCACGTAGCGGGTCGGCACGTCCAGGATGGGCAAGTCCTGGATGAACCGTTCCACAAGCCCCGGGTCCTTCAGGTACGCTTCCCCATCGCGAAAGTCTTCCACAAACGCTCCGCCGCCGGACGCCTCCATTTGACTCGTCACGGCGCGCCCTTGGTCCCAATGTCGATTGCCGATGGAAAGGAAATAATGAAAACACGTCTCTCCGCCCGGAAAAGCCTTGTACTGGTTGCCGAAGCCCAGCCCAACGCCGCCGCCCCAGCATCCGTAGGATTCCCTGTCAAAGGCGGCGGGCTTTCCGCGGGAGGCTCCCGCAAGCATCCACATGACGCAGCCCCATTTGCCGGGGCGAAAAACCGATGCCCCTTCGGGCTTGTCATCGGCCCACAAGACAACCACGGGCTCGTGGGACATGCCTAAAGCGTGGGCGACTTTGCTTTCCATGTGCGGCCTCCTTTGCAAGGGGTGACGACGACGGCCGACGATGTTCGGCCGCGGGGCGCCCCGTGCCAGGATGGGGGGCGCCGGGGTTGGGGGGTTGCTGTGTTGGGGTAAGCGCAGCGAAACCTAACATGCGGTTTGGGGCTCCGGCCTATGCAGGCTGTCCGAGAACGCCTTTTGTATCCCGTCGCCAAAGGAGGTCGGCCCAGGGGGGAGCCCTGGGATGGGAACCAGACCGGGAATCCGAAACCCGCAACCCGGGGGCCAATCCCCCGGACCCAATCCACCATTCGTAAACGCAAGAAAGGCCCCCGCACGCCCCGAAGGGGCAAAGGATGTCAGCCCAGGGCAAAGCCCTGGGACCCAGACCGCCCCCATTTTTGTCAATTGTTAAGGCCCGAAGGGGCGCAGCTCAGCCCTGGGGGAACCATCCCAACGCGTTAAGGTATCGCCTGACTCAATGTGCTTCGCCCCTTCGGGGCTTGCATTTTATTTAAACGGGTGCTCGGACCCGGGGCTACGCCCCGGGTTATGATCTTTCGCCCCTTTGGGGCCACCGCCCCGCGCGCACCCCGTCATCCACGGCCGTCGAAAGGACATCGCATTTTGTGGAAGCGGCTTGAGCCGTGACCTCGCACCGTATCTTGTAACCCATTTTTCTCTGAATCGCCCCTAAAAGGCATTTTCGGACAAGCTCCCATGGCCACCGGCTTTGGCGCTGGAGTTCGCTGCGCTTACCCCAACCTACATTCGAGCGCGTGGGCGCTTTACACGGGCCTTTTTCCCCGGCACAATGGAAAGGAAATGATGCCGGAACCGGCATTCCTCTTCCAGGGGTTTGAAGCGGCGTGGGCGGTCACTTCCTGAGCATGCGACTTTTTCCACAGAGGCCTAAAGCGGTATGAATGGGTACAGCTCCTTTTCGGCCCTCCTGCTCCACGAAACCCACGGCCGGGATTTCGTCGTCGAGTGGCGCACCGGCTCATCGGGCCTGGCGGTCATGGCCCCCCACGGCGGCGGGATCGAACCGGGCACATCGGAAGCGGCCCGATCCGTCGCTCGTGGA
>JGI24188J35168_1000419_pt1 | contig 24738 bp, 22 predicted proteins | sample YNPBryantNP2012_FD_35168 | JGI IMG/M metagenome (IMG submission 35168) | reverse complement strand
GCTGGTGCCACCGAAGAAACCGCCGGCGCCGCGGGAGCGGCCGCGGCCGTCGAAGGCGCCGTCCCCGCGGCCGACTTCCCGGCATCCCCGGCCTCCCGCTTCCCGTTCCCCGCTTCCAGCTTCCAGCTTCCGGCCCCCAGCCCCCCGCCCCCCGCTCCTCGCTCCGGCCCGCCGACGCCCGCGTCCTCTTCGGCCATCCAGTCCGGCTCTTCGCCGCCGAACGGATTGTCCTCGCCGAAGTAGAGCTCTTCTTCGTCTTCATCGCCCGTGGGCGCGGCCGGCCCGGCCGCGCCGCGGCTCGAAGGCGCGTAGCCGGCGGCGGCCGGCTCCTTGATCTGCGGCCGGGACGCCGTGACGCCGCCGTTGCGGAAGCGATAGGCGACCGAGCTGGTATCCTCGATCACCTTCATCCCCTCCACATAATCGCGCACCGTATCGGCCACCACGCTCACGCGGCCGTTGCGCACATCGGCCTTGCCCGCCACGATGATGATCTTGTCCTGGACGAAAAGCGCTCGCTGCTCGGCGTAGAGGCGGGGGAAGACGGTCACATCAATGGCGCCCTGCAGGTCCTCCAGGCGCACGAAGGCCATCGCCTCGCCCTTCTTGGTCGTGATCTGGCGCACGTCGGCGATCATGCCGGCCACCACCACGTTCTTGCCGGCCAGCTCCTCCGTGATCTCGACCGACGCGTGGGTGACCACGTTTTGCAGATCCACGGTCATCTTCTGCAGGGGGTGGCTCGAAACGTACACGCCTACCAGCTCCTTCTCCCACTCCAGCATCTCTTTGGGATTGGTCTTGGCCGCGGCCGGCAACGACGCCAGCAGGTCGGCCGCGCTCTCGGTGTCCGCGGCGCCGAAGAGGGTGAGCTGGCCTACCTCGCGCGCGGTGTGCGCGGCCTCGCTGGCCGCCATGATGCGGTCAATGCCGGCCAACAACTGGCCGCGCTCGCCGAAATCGTCCAGCGCGCCCACCTTGATCAGGCACTCCAGCCCGCGACGGTTGATCTGGCGCAGGTCGACGCGGTCGGCGAAATCGGCCAGGGAGGTGAACGGCCGATCCCCGCGCGCCTGCAGGATCACGTCCACCGGCCCCTCGCCCACGTTCTTGATCGCGTCCATGCCCATGCGGATCGCCGCGCGCTCGGGCACCGGGAAGGGGAAGGCGGTGGCCTGATGCGGCGCGGGGCGGTCGGGCGGCAACTGCTCGATGGTGAAGTGATGTCCGCTCACGTTCACGTTGGGCGGCAACACCTCGATCCCCATGCGCCGGCACTCGGCGATCAGCACGCCGACCTTTTCGGTGTTGTGGCGCTCCACCGTGAGCAGCGCGGTCATGTACTCGACCGGATAGTATGCCTTGAGGAAGGCCGTCTGAGCCACGATGACGGCATAGTCGGCCGCATGAGCGCGGTTGAAGCCGTAGCGCGCGAAGCCCATCAGCGCGTCCCAGATCGCATCGGCCTCTTCGCGCGACAGATTGGATTTCTGCGCGGCCCCCCGGGCGAAGATCTCGCGGTGCTCGTCCAGCGTCTTCTTCGACTTCTTGCTGATGCCGCGGCGNACCAGGTCGGCCTCGCCGGCCGTATAGCCGGCGACATCGGTCAGGATCTGGATCACCTGTTCCTGGTAGATGCACACCCCCATCGTCTCCGCCAGGATCGGCTCCAGGATCGGGTGGACGTATTGGGGCTGCTTTTCGCCGTGCAAACAGGCGATGAAGTCGGGGATGAACTCCATCGGGCCCGGCCGGTAGAGGGAGATCGTCGCCACGATGTGGTCGAACTCGGTCGGCCGCATCTCCATCAGGCAACGGCGCATCCCCTGGCCTTCCACCTGGAAGACCCCCATCACATCGCCCGCGGTCAACAGCTCGTAGATCTTGGGATCGTCAATCGGCAGGTTGTGTAGCGTGTACTCGACCCCGTGCCGCTCCTTGATCAGCCGCGTGCACTCGCGCATCAGGGTGAGGGTGGCCAGGCCGAGGAAATCCACCTTGAGCAGGCCGATGGATTCCAGGATGGGGAACTCGTATTGGGTGACCGTCTCGGTGATGGCCGACTTGGGCGGCCGCATCAGCGGCGTGTAGTAGGTCAGCTCCCGGTCGCCGACGATGACCGCGGCCGCGTGGATGGANGANTGCCGCGCGATCCCTTCGAGCTGGCTGCCGGTGTCGAGCAGCTTGCGGATCTGCTCGTCTTCGTCGTAGCGGCGCTTGAGCTCGGCCGAATAGAACTCGTGGCCCTCCGTGAGCACCTCTTTGATGGTGACCGGCTTGCCCGGAATGGCCGGGATCTGCTTGGCGATGGCGTCCACGGTGCCGAGATCGAGCCCCATGGCCCGGCCGACATCGCGCACGACCGCCCGCGCCTTCATCCGGCCGAAGGTGACCACCTGCGCCACGCGATGGCTGCCGTACTTCTCGACCGTGTAGCGGATCAGCTCTTCGCGCTGGTCGTCCGGGAAATCCAGATCGAAGTCGGGCATGGTCACGCGGCCCGGATTGAGGAACCGCTCGAAGATCAGCTTGTTGCGCAGCGGATCGAGGTTGGTGATGCCGATGGCATAGGCGACGATCGAGCCCGCGCCCGAGCCGCGCACGTTCCACCAGATGCCCCGGCGTTTGGCGTACATGCACAGGTCCCATACGATGAGGTAATAGACGTCGAACCCCATCTCGTGGATGATCTTGAGCTCGTGCTCGGTACGCGCCCGGATGGCGGGATCGTCGGCGTGCTCGTGATAGCGCCAGCGCAACCCTTCCTCGGTCAGATGGCGCAGGTAGGTCTCGTAGGTGAACCCCTCCGGTATCGCGATGTCGGGCAGGTGATAGGCGTCGTCCTCCGGATCGGCGTTGCACATCTCCGCGATCTTCAGCGTGTTGGTGAAGGCGCTTTCGGGCAGGTCTACCAGCGGCAGGAAGGTCTGGCGCATCTGTTCCAGGCTCTTCAGGAAGAAAGAGGAGCCCTGATAGCGCAGGCGCTTGGGATCGGTGAGGAGNGAGCCGGTTTGCACGCACAACAGGACGTCGTGCGGGTTCGCGTCCTGCTCGTAGATGTAATGCGCGTCGTTGGTGACGACCATCGGCATGTTGTACTGCCGGGCAAACGCGAAGAGCTGCTTGTTGACCTGGGTCAACTCCGGGATGTCGTGCTCCTGAAACTCGATGTACCAGCGGTCGGGGCCGAAGACGTCGCGATACCAGTGCAGCCGGCGGATGGCCTCCTCGGTCTGGCCGTTTTGCAGCAGGGTGGGCAGTTCGGCGGCCAGACAACCGGAGAGGCAGATGAGGCCCTTGCTGTGCGCGGCCAGGTATTCGGCGTCAATGCGNGGCTTGTAGTAGTAGCCGTCGAACTGCGCGTCGGTGCACAGCTTGAGCAGGTTGCGATAGCCCTCGGTCGTCTCCGCGAGCAGGAGGAGATGATAGCGCTCCTTATCGAGCTCGCTGTCGCGGCCCGTCATGGGCCGGCCGAACTGCGTGAGGTAGGCTTCGACCCCCAGGATCGGCTTGATGCCTTCCTTCTTGCAGGCGCGCGCGAACTCGATCGCGCCGTGCATCACGCCGTGATCGGTCAGCGCGAGGGCCGGCTGGCCCATCTCCGCGGCGCGGCGGGCCAGGGCGGCCGTGCGCCCCATGCCATCGAGCAACGAGTATTCGGAATGGACGTGGAGATGGACGAAATCCTCGGACATGGCGGCTCTGGCAAGGCATCACGGCAAGGGCGCACGCCGGGCGCCCTTGCAATCAAAGGCAAAATCATCCCAATTATACCAGAGAGCGCCGGGAAATGATAATCAGTGCGCTGCCGCCCGCGTTGACTTTCCGGCCCTCTCAGAGTAAAATGCGGACAATCTGAACGATGGAGCGCACCAGATGGCCAAACTGCCTTTCACGTGGAAGCCTGCCGACGTAGTTGAGGTCACGAACGTTTCCGGCGAAAACATCCTGCTGGAGCTGCGCAGCGGGCTGCTGCGCCTGGACGCCGGCCGCACGACCCGGCTCACCGGCTCGGCCCTGGAACATCCGCAACTGAAGCAGCTCATCCAACAGGGCAAGGTGAAGGCCGCGAAGTTCGACTGGCGGAAACGCCGCTAGCGCGCCCCAAAAGGGGGGCCCATGTCTCACCCGAAGCTCGTCCTGATAGACGGCCATAGCCTGGCGTTTCGCGCGTTTCACGCGCTGCCGCTCACCCTCACCGCGCCGGACGGGGAGCTGACCAATGCCGTGTTCGGCTTCACCTCCATGCTTCTGAATGTCCTGCGCGAGCACCAGCCGGAGTACGTGGCGGTGGCCTTCGATGTGGGCAAGACGTTCCGCCACGATCGGTTCCCCGCCTACAAGGGGCAACGCGAACGCATGCCCGACGAGCTGCGCGCCCAGGTCGAGCGGATCAAACAGGTGGTGGAGACCCTCAACATCCCGATCTTCACGGCCGAGGGCTTCGAGGCCGACGACGTGTTGGCGACGCTGGCGCGCCAGGCCAGCGCGCAGGGGGTGGACACGCTGATCGTGACCGGCGACCGGGACATCCTGCAGGTGGTGGACGACCGCGTGCACGTCTTGACCTCGGGCCGCCAGTTCTCCGATACGATCATCTATGACCCCGCAACCGTGCAGGAGAAGTACGGCCTGCGGCCCGATCAACTGGTGGACTACAAGGCGTTGGTCGGCGACAAGTCGGATAACATCCCGGGCGTGCGCGGCATCGGCGAGAAGACGGCCGCCGAGCTGTTGCAGAAATACGGCACGCTCGACAACATCTACGCGCACCTGGACGAGATCAAGCCCGATCGGGTCAGGAAGGCGCTGGAAGCCGGCCGGGCCGATGCCTGGTTGAGCCGCGATCTGGGCCGCATCGTGACCGATGTGCCGTTGCAGCTCGACCTGTCGGCGTGCCGCACGCGCGAATACGACCGGGCGAAGGCGATTGCGCTGTTTCAAGACCTGGCGTTCCGCTCCCTGGCCGAAAAGCTGCCGGTTCCATCCGTCGGCCCGGAGCCGGAACAGCCGGCCGCTGAAGGGCCGGAAGCCGGTCCCTCCGAGGGAGGCGATCAACTCGCGCTCTTCGCGGCCGAGCCGGCCGAGGCGGCGTCGCTGGTCCCGCCGCCGGCGGAGACGGGCGTCGTGCTGGTCACCACGGCCGAAGCCCTGGCAGAGGTGGCCGGGCAACTGGCCGCGGCGCCGCGGGTGGCCTTCGACACCGAGACCACGGGCCTCGACCCGCAACAGGCCGAGCTGGTGGGCCTGGCCGTCGCCTGGGGCCGGCAGATGCACCAGGCGGCCTACATCCCGTTGCGCCACGCCGACACGCCCGGCCTGCCGTGGGAAGCGGTGCGCCGGGCGCTGGAGCCGGCTTTGGCNGCGCCGGGACAGGTCAAAGTGGCGCACAACGCGGGCTACGATCTGAGCATCCTGAACCGCTACGGCTGGCGGGTGCCGGGCGAGCTGATAGACACCATGATCGCGGCCTGGTTGCTCGACCCGAGCAATCGCGGATTGGGGCTGAAAGACCTGGTGTGGACGCGGCTGCACACCGAGATGACCCCCATCGCCGACCTGATCGGCTCGGGCAAGGCGCAGATCACCATGGACCGCGTGCCCGCCGCGACGGCCGCGGCCTATGCCGGCGCCGACGCCGTGATGACCCTGCGCCTGGCCGATGTGCTGATGCCCGAAGTGGCCGAGAAAGGGTTGTTGCCGCTCTTCCGCGATATCGAGATGCCGCTCGTGCCGGTGTTGGTGGACATGGAAGCGGCGGGCATCAAGCTGGACGTGCAGGTCTTGAAGCAGATGTCGGTCGAGCTGACGGCCCGGCTGCGCCAGTTGGAGCTGGAGATCCAGCGGATCGCCGGCTATGCCTTCAACATCAACTCGACGCAACAGCTTTCGGACGTGTTGTTCGGCAAGCTGGGCTTGCCCACCGAGGGCCTGAAGAAAACGCAAGCCGGCACCTACTCCACTGCCGCCGACGTCCTGGAGGGGTTGCGCGGCAAACACGAGATCGTGGACCTGATCCTGGAACAACGCCAGCTCAGCAAGCTGCTCAGCACCTATGTGGACGCGTTGCCCGCCATGGTCAACCCGCGCACGGGCCGGGTGCATACGTCGTACAACCAGACCGGCGCCGAGACCGGCCGGCTCAGCTCGACCAACCCGAACCTGCAAAACATCCCCGTGCGCACCGAAGTGGGCCGGGAGATCCGCCGCGCGTTCGTGGCCGAGCCCGGCTGGCGCCTGCTCTCGGCCGACTACTCGCAGGTCGAGCTGCGCATCCTGGCCCACATCTCCGGCGACGAATACCTGTTGGCGGCCTTCGAGCGCGGGGAAGACATTCACGCCAGCGCGGCCGCCAAGGTGTACGGCATCCCCTTGAGCCAGGTGACGAAGGAGCAACGCGCGGTCGCCAAGATGATGAACTTTGCCACCTCCTACGGCGTGACCGCGTTCGGATTGGCGCAGCGCACCGGGCTCAGCCGCACCGAGGCCGAGCAGTTCATGCAGCGCTACTTCGCCACCTATCCGGGCGTCAAACGCTACATCGAGGAGACCAAGAAGCTGGCGCGCGAACAGGGCTACGTCGAGACGCTGTTGGGCCGGCGGCGCTATTTCCCGGTGCTGAAGACGACGGCCAACACCCAGCAGGCCTACAACGTGCGCCAGGCGGCCGAGCGGGCGGCCATCAACCACCCCATCCAGGGCACCGCGGCCGACATCATCAAGATCGCCATGATCCGGCTGCACCGCGCGCTGGGCGAGGGAGGCTATCGGGCGCGCATGTTGCTCCAGGTGCACGATGAGCTGGTGCTCGAAGTGCCGGAGGCCGAACTCCCCGCGGTCGGCGCGCTGGTGCGCGAGGTGATGGAGGGCGCGTACCCGCTCAAGGCCGCGCTCAAGGTGGACCTGGAAACGGGTCCGAACTGGTATGAGATGGAACCGTTAGCGTAGGGCCGAATTCATTCGGCCCCCTGTAGGGCCAAATTAATTTGGCCCTACCATTCGTTGCGAGGACAGAGATCACGTGATACGCAATCAGATCGTTGCACTGGTCGCCCAGGCGATACGCGACGCGCAGGCGGCCGGCGCGCTGCCGGCCTTCGATCCGCCGGCCGTCGAGGTGAGCCGGCCCAAAGATCCGGCCAAGGGCGATTACGCCACTTCAGTGGCCATGCAATGCGCGCGGGCGGCCCGCATGGCGCCGCTCGCCGTCGGCCAGGCCATCGTCAAACACCTGGCGCCGGCCGAATTCATCGGCGGGGTCGAGGTGGCCGCGCCGGGCTTCATCAACTTTCGGCTGAACGACCGGTGGCTGGTCAATCAGGTCGCCGCCATCGAGGCGGCCGTCGGCCACTACGGCGACGTTGACCTGGGCCACGGCAAGACGTGCCAGGTCGAGTTCATCAGCGCCAACCCGACCGGGCCGTTGCACATGGGCTCGGCGCGCAACGCGGTGTTGGGCGATACGCTGGCGAACATCATGGCGGCCGCCGGCTACGTCGTCCAGCGCGAATATTACGTCAACGACGCCGGCACGCAGATGCGCACCTTCGCCGAGACCCTCTATCGGCGCTATCTGCAGCAGTTCGGCCGCGACGTGCCCCTGGAGAGCCATCATTATCAGGGCGCGTACATGATTGACCTGGCGCGGGAGGTCGTGGCCGAGCACGGCGATCGCTTCCTGGCGCTGCCCGAGGAAGAGGCCATCGCCGCGCTCGGCGAGATCGGCCTGGAGAAGATCCTGGCCGGCATCCGCGCCTCGGCCGAGAAGCTGCGCGTCCGCTTCGACCGCTGGTTTTCCGAGCGCAGCCTCTACGAGCCGGGCGGCACGTTCGAATACGTGTTGCGCAAGTTGCGCGAGGCGGGCGTCATGGCGGTGCGCGACGGCGCGGAGTGGCTTCTCACCAGCCGGTTCGGCTCCGATCGCGATGAGGTGGTCATCCGGTCGAGCGGCCAACCCGGCTACTATGCCTCGGATATCGCTTATCATTACGATAAGTTCGTGTTGCGCGGCTTCGATCGGGTCATAGACGTATGGGCCGTGGATCACCAGAACCAGGCGCGGCGCATGCCCTATCTGATGCGCGCGCTCGGCCTCGATCCCGAACGCCTGACCATCGTCCTGTACGACCTGGTGCGCCTCTATCGGGACGGCCAGGAGGTCAAGCTCTCCAAGCGGTCGGGCGACATCATCACCGTAGACGAGGTAGTGGACGAGGTGGGCGCCGACGCCGTGCGCTTCTTGCTGCTCACCCGCTCGAACCAGGCGGTGATGGACTTCGACCTGAACCTGGCCGTGGCGCAGAACGACGAGAATCCGGTCTACTACGTGCAGTACGGCCACGCGCGGATGGCGGGCATCCTGCGCAAGGCCGCCGAGCGCGGCTTCCCGCCGGAGCGCTGGGCCGCCGGCGACCTGAACCTGCTCGGCCACGAGCGCGAGCTGGCCCTGCTCCGCAAGATGCTCGAGCTGGAAGAGGTGATCGAACACGCGGCGCTGACGTGCGCGCCCCACAACCTGGCGTTCTATGCGATGGAACTGGCCAGGATCTTCCATGAGTTCTATCGGGATTGTCCTGTGATCTCGGATGGCCGCATTGATCCGGCCCTCTCTTGCGCGCGCCTGCGGCTGGTGGCGGCGACGAAGTCGGTGTTCGCCCGCGTGCTGGGGCTGATGGGGGTCAATGCGCCGGATAGCATGTGACGGAGAAAAGACCATGCCGGGAAGATCGGTACTCTGGCGTCTATTCCTGCCGATTTTGTTGGTGTTGCCGGCCATGATCGCGTGCGGCGGCTTTCAGATCCGGGTGACGCCGGCCGCGTCGCCTTCGCCGCCGGCGCGGGCCGCGGCCACGGCCACGCGGCCCGCAGTCGCCACCCCGACGGCTACGCCGGTCCCCACGCGGCCGCCGACGGTGGCGCCCACGGCCACGCCGACGCCGGCCGGCCTGGCGCCCGGCAAATCGGCGCGCGTGACGGCGAGCGGCGGGGTGAACATGCGCGATAAGCCCAGCTCGTCGGCCAGGTTGCTCGGCCGGCTGGCGCCGAACACGGTCGTGAGCGTCAAGGAAGGCCCGACCAACGCCGAGGGCTATGTGTGGTGGCTGGTGGACGACGGCGCGGGCCATGTCGGCTGGGTGGCGGCCGGCACGGCCGAAGACCCGTGGCTCTCGGTCGAGAAGGGCAGCGGCGCGGCCGTCGGCGGCGGCAAGCTGGTCAATCGGCCGGTGCGGCTGGGCGATCGCGTGCAGGTGACCACCCAGGAGGGCAAGCTGCTCACGATCCGCGAGGCGGCGGGCATCACGAGCGCGCCGGTTGCGCGCGCCATGCCGGGCACGCAGCTCACCGTGCGCGGGGGGCCGGTGCGCCAGGACGGCTACCTGTGGTGGCAGGTCGAAGGGGATCAGGTCAAAGGCTGGGCCGCCGAGGGNGAAGAAGGAGATCGCTGGTTGACGCCGGTCGAGGATTGAGCAGGAAGAGACCGCCTGTCCAATGTCGGGGGGAGACGACGACATAGCCGTCGTCTCCCCCTCTTTGTTTAGAATGAAAAGCTTTGCCCGCGTTGCGGGATCGTGACCTTCGCCATGCCGGTTTCTTCCAGCTTGTCGGCCAGGATGGACTGGGCGGCCGGCTCGCCGTGCACGACGAAGGTGTGCTGGAGCCGACGGCGGTCGAACGATTGCGCCCACGCCAGCAGTCCGGCCTGATCGGCGTGCGCGCTGAAGCCGTCAATGGCCACCACCTGCGCCCGCACCTTGTACTCCTCGCCCAGGATCTTCACCGGGCTCTCGCGATCCACGATGCGCCGGCCCAGGGTGTTTTCGGCCTGAAAGCCGACGAACAGGATCGTGTTGTCCGGGTCCTCGATGCCGTTCTTCAGGTGATGCAAGATGCGACCGTATTCGGCCATGCCGCTGGCGCTGATGATGATGGCGGGTTGGGTCAGATAGTTCAGTTGCTTGCTGCGGGTCTGATCGCGCACGTATTCGATCAACGGCGACTCGAACGGGTTGGGCCGCTTGCCCTCGGCCANGAACGCGCGCACCTGCTCGTCCCATTCCTCGGGATGCATCCGAAAGACTTCGGTNGCGTTGACGGCCAGGGGACTGTCCACGAAGACCGGGATGGCCGGGATGTCGCCGTCGGCCTCCAGCTCGTTGAGCGCGAAGACGATCTCCTGCGTGCGGCCTACCGCGAACGCCGGCACGATCACCCGGCCGCGGCGGCGGACGGTGTCGCGCACGACCGCGCGCAGCTTCCTGGTGGCTTCCTCATAGGTGCCGTGCAGCCGGTTGCCGTAGGTGCTTTCCATGATCAGGATGTCGGCATCGGTCAGGAGATCGGGCGATTTCACGATCGGGATCTCGGCCCGGCCCACGTCGCCGCTGAAGACCACGCGCCAGTCCTTGCCGGTCTCGCGGTCGTGGATGTCGAGCGCGATGCANGCCGAGCCGAGGATGTGGCCGGCGTAGTAGAACGTCGCCTGAACGCCATCGGCCACGGGCACGGCCCGGTGATAGCCCGCGCCGACGAAGTGTTCCAGCGCGGCCTGGGCATCCGCCCGCGTGTAGAGGGGGACAATCGGCGGCTCTCCCTGGCGGGCCCGCTTCTTGTTCAGATACTCGGCATCGTTCTCCTGGATGTGGCCGCTGTCGAGCAGCATGTAGGTGCACAGGTTGCGCGTGGCCGCCGTGCACCAGATGTAGCCGTCGAATCCCTGGCGGACCAGGGTGGGCAGGTTGCCCGCATGGTCAATGTGCGCGTGGCTGAGCACCACGGCCGTGATGCTCTTGGGATCGAACGGCAAGTGCAGGTTCCGCTCGTAGGACTCGGCGCGTTTGCCCTGGAACAGCCCGCAATCCAGCAAGACGCGTTGGCCGTTGACCTCGATCAGGTGCATGGAGCCGGTGACTTCCTGCGCGGCCCCGTAAAAAGTGATGCGCATGACGTTTTCGCCTATCTCTGTACCAGCATCTTGTCTATGGCCGCGGTGAGCTCGGCCAAGGTGCTCACCTGCAAGATGATGTCGCACAGCGGCGCGTACTTCAGCATGTCGCTGTCGCCGGTCGCCCACAGGAGGGGCGATTCGGGGTTGAGCCAGATCGTGCGATGGCTGCGTCGGGCGAGCATGCTGAAGATGTCGAGGCGGGGGTTGTTGTAGTTGTTGCGGCCGTCTCCCACCACGATCAGCGTCGTGCGGCTATCCACCGTGTCCAGAAAGTTGCGGCTGAACTGCTCCAGGCTGAAGCCCAGGTCGGTGTTATAGTAGCCCGACGGCATGCGCGCCAGCACTCCGGCGATCGCCGCGTTCGGCTCCTGGCCGACGAAATCAGGAGAAATGTACTCCAAATGGTCAATGAAAGCAAATGCGTGCGTCTTGCTGATCTGGTCTTGCAGGGCATAGATCAAGCCGAGCATCAGCTCGGAGCAGTAGCGCATGGAGGTGCTGATGTCGCAGATCACCACGAGCTTGGGCTTGAGGGTCCGGTCGCGATGGACGATCTCGATGGGCACGTTGCCGTGCTTCAGGTTGGCGCGGATCGTTGCCTTGGCGTCGAGCTGGCCGGTACGGGCACGCTTCTGGCGCAGGGCGATGCGGCTGCGCAACAGGGCCGCCAGCCGGCGCACCTCCTTGCGCAGGCGGTCCATGTCCTGGTCGGAGAGGGCGTTGAAGGGGCGGTTGAAGAGCTCGTCTATCTCCTGGTCGGGCCGGCGTTGGGCCATGTTTTGGGCGATGCGCTGGCCGGCATGTTGGCGCAATTGCTCCATCAACGCTTCCTGGTTGGCCTGCAACAACTGGCGGATCTGCTCGAGGCGCTGCTTGTTGATCCCCATCTGGGCCAGCAGTTCCATGAGCTGGCGCAGCGCCTCCTGCACCTCGCGGAAGCGCAGCGCCTGGGCCATGCGTCGCGCCATCCACTCGCGCTGGCGCAGGTCGGTGGCGCGATTGAGCCCCACCATCTGGCCGAGCTGGTCGAGCTCCTGCTGGCTGAGCATCTCGCCGCGAATGAGCTTTTCGAGCATTTCGCGCAGCCGACGGCTGAACTGGCGCAGCGCCTCCGCGAGCATGGCAGCTTCTTCGGGGGTCAGGTCTTGCGCCAGGTTGAGCAGCGGGGGCGCTTCGGTCGCGTCAAAGAAGAGGGGGAACAGCTCCTCGAAGGTGGCCAGGTCGCTCGCGTCTTTGATCAGCGTGGCGCGCAGGGCCAGCTTGAAGCGCTCGCGGTCCTGGATGCCCAGCTCCTCGATCGCCTTGAACGCGTCGGCGCTCTCGGCCAGGCTCACGCGCACGCCGCCCCCGCGCAGGGCGGAGATGAATTGGATGATGCGTTCTTCCATCGCATGTCCTACCTGTGCAGAATGCACGCTGCGCCCCCACGTGCCGGGCACCCTCCAAAGTGCCTGGCACGTGGGGCGGGCATTTTCAGGTCAGTTCACCCGGCGGTAGCGGGTGAATTCGTCGTCGTCGGGCCGGGGACGCCGCGGGGGCCGCGGTTCGCCATCCGGCTCGACCTGGCCCATCTCTCGCCTGACGCGCTGAAGGTCGCTTTCGTGTTTCAGGAGGACGCTCAAGGTCGTCTCCAGGGTCTGCGGGTCGAGCTGGCGCGCGTTGAGCGCGACCAGCGCCCGGGCCCAGTCCAGCGTCTCGCTGATGCTGGGCGCCTTGCGGAGGTCCATTGTGCGCAGGCGATGGACCAGCTCGACGGCCTGGCGGGCCAGCCGGGGCGCCAGCTCCGGCACCTTCAGGCGCACCACGGCCAATTCCTGCTCGACCGTGGGATAGTCAATGAACAAATAGAGACAACGGCGCTTGAGCGCCTCGCTGAGCTCGCGGGTGTTGTTGCTGGTCAACACCACCAGCGGCCGGTGCACTGCGGTCAGGGTGCCGATCTCCGGCACGCTTACCTGGAAGTCGCTCAATACTTCCAGCAAGAACGCCTCGAATTCGGCGTCGGCGCGATCTATCTCGTCAATGAGCAGGACGGTCGGCTCTTTGCTCAGGATGGCCCGCAGGAGCGGCCGTTGGAGCAGGAAGCGCATCGAGAAGAAGACGTCTTCTTCGGCGGCCAGGCGGTCGGCAGCGGCGGCCAGGTTGGGCGCGGCCGCCAGGGTTTCCTGTAGCTTGTCGCGCAGGAGTTGGGTGTAGAGCAACTGCTTGGCGTACTCCCATTCGTAGAGGGCCTTGGTCTCGTCCAATCCTTCGTAACACTGAAGGCGGATCAACTCGCGGCCGGTGGCGCCCGCGAGGGCCTTGGCCAGTTCCGTTTTGCCGACGCCGGCCGGCCCCTCGGTCAACAGCGGCTTGCCGAGCTGCTGGCTGAGGTACAGGATCGTGGCGATCTCGTCGTTGGCGATGTATTGTTGTTCGCCCAGCGCGGCTTGCAGTTCGGCAGGCGAAGCGAATGTGCGAGTAGGCATAATGCGACCTTTCTAACCTGAAAATCGCCGTCACGTGCCAGCCCGCCCTGGCTCCGCCACGCGGGCCAGGGGCGTCTTGCGCCACCTTTTCTCTCGCTCGCAGGGGGTCTGCGACCCCCGTCTGGCCCCCGAGACGACGTATTCAGACCGACGACGCCGGTCGCAGACCGGCTGGAAGCGGTTCCAAAGCTTAGCTTGATGCCTATGGGGTCTCAGACCCCTTGAGGCAGGCTCGTAGGCGGTCTGCGACCGCCGTCTCCCCCGTATTATTGAGAGGATGCCTGGCACGTAAGCGTTGCACATTTTCATCGTGTGTTGTGCGCCAATCGGCGCATAGGCAACTGATACGATCATATGCCGGCCATCGGCAAATGTCTGCAAGCTGGCTTCCCGCGCGGGGAACTCCGGTGAGGGATCACGCATCCTGCGAGGCCAGATAGCGTTGATAGGGATCACTTCCAATATGACTGATTATAACACACGATGGCGAAAACGGGAAGCGACGATCAAGAGGCCGGGTTGGCCGTTGTGCCCTCGACTCCGACCCAAAAATGATGGGGACGGATGTGGGCGGCCGGCCGGATGCGCAAGACGGCCTGATCGGCCGATGGCAACGGCACCACCATTTCGCGGCCGTCGAGCATCGCGTTATTGACATAACACGTATCGGGGATGACGCCGAACTTCTCGCGGTAGCGCCGGGCCGCGTCCAGTGCCTTCGCGGCCACCTCGCGGCGGGGGTCATTGTCGAACCAGAGCAAACCGACCTGCATCATATCCGTGCTTCTCCTGTGCTCCGGGCGTATCAGCTCCAATCTTCGTCATCGCCCACCACGCGCAGGCGCCGCAAGCCGGCCTCGGCCTGGATCTCCAGGTTGGGCGGCGGGATGTAGGGCGGTTGATTGTTGCGCTGGCCCAACAGGTCGGCCGGGTTGAGGACGATGATGTTCGGCTGCTGCCACTGCGGATAAGGCGAGGCCGGCGGGGCCGCGGATTCGCCTCGCCAGCTCGCCTCGCGCTGCGCCCGGCGCAAGAGCGCCATCAGCAGCACGGTGGTCGGCACGCTGGCCGCCACGCCCACCGCCACCCCCAGGACGACCGCCATGGCGTCGGTGGTCAGCCGCTGGCCGATGACGAAGGCCAGGGTGGCGCCGAATCCGAGCATGAAGGGCAAGAGCAAGCGTTTCATCGTAAGCACCCCAATCGAATCCAGACAAAGCGATCGCGTCCCGGTTCCCCATGCGCCAGTCGGCGCACAACGCGCAATGAAAACGAACGACGCTTACGTGCCAGGCAGCTTGCAGAGCGCCTGGCACGTCCGGCAGGCCGGTTTCAGGTCAATGATGCGGTCAGCCGGAGCTGCGCCGGCTGCCAGGAGCGCCGATGGCGGCGGCCGGTGCGCACCTGGGCGACGATCTCGGCCACTTCGCTGCTGCCGGCATAGGCCGCCTGAAAGCGGATCACCTGGCCCTTGGCGACCAGGATGAAATCCCCGCGGCCCAGGAGTCGCTCGGCGCCGGTGCCGCCCACGCCGGCCGCGATCTTGGCATCCTCCGGGCTGACGACGCTGCCCACCAGGCGCACCGGGAAGTTTGCCTTTGCCAGGCCACCCATCAGCGCGGCGGCGGGCCGCTGGGTGGCCGCCACCACGTGGATGCCCGCCTCGCGGCCGCGCTGCGTCAGTCGCGTCAACGCCTCGCCCACCTGCTTGCCGCCGGCCTGGAGCAGGTCGGCCAGCTCGTCGATCGCCACGACGAGCATGGGCAGGTTGTGTCCGGCGGCATCGCGGCGCACCATTTCGGCCACCAGCAGGTCGAGCAGGCCGGCCGCCGCCTCCACACCGGCCACGACCGCGTCGGCGGCGGGCCATGTGTGCGCGGCCGCCAGACGTGCGGCAGGTCGGCGAGCCCTGCCAGGCCGCGGCCCTTGGGGTCGATCAGCACGATCTGCAGGCGGCCCGCGTGGTTATGCATGGCCAGCGACAGCAGCAAGGTGCGCAACAGCGCTGTTTTGCCGCTGCCCGTCGTGCCGGCCAGGAGGACATGCGCCACGTCGGGGCTATCGAGCCGGAGGAGGAGCGGCGCGCCCCCTTCGTCCACGCCGAGCACCGCGCAGTTGGGCGGCACATTGCTCAGTTTGGCGCACAGGTTGAGCAGCGTGACCGTGCGCGGCGCATCGCGCGGCACTTCCACGTGCAGTACGCCGCCCTCGCGATACACGCGTGCGGCCTGCGCACCCAGCGAAAAGGCCAGCTCCTCGGCCAGGTTGCTGACCTTGTTGATACGCGTGCCTAACGCCGTCGTCACGTCGAAGCGAACGAAGCGGGGGGTCACCGTGGCCTGCCATACCCGCGCCGGCACCTTGTGGGCGTTCAGCACGGCCTCGATGCGCGCCGCCTGCAATTCATACTTTTGGCTCATGTCGCGCCTCCAGAGGAGAAGAGAACGGGCAATGCGTCACGGGCACAGTAGAAGCTGCAGACAGATATTCCAGGCGTCACGCATTGCCCGTCGCGCCGGGGTCGGAACATCGGCCCTAGAACAACTGTTCGACCCTATCATAGCAGAACTTTTGTTCTGTGTCAAGTAGGTAATTGGCTCCTTGACCGTTGACTCAGCCTTTTCGTATCGTTGCTATGCCATTTGACCTTTTGTACAAGCTTTGGTATAAGAAACGTGATGGTTGCGCTGTGGCAAGGCATCAGGCTGGGTTGTTACAACAAAAATATATTATAATTGACAATCTTTAGTGGAGAGAACAACGCAATGAAACGAGATCGCGTATCTGGAAGCAACAGGTGGTCGGTGACGTTCGAGATGCCCGGCGAGTTGGACCCGGATGGACTGGCGGTGGTAGGGGATTTCAACGGCTGGGATCCTGCCCGGAATCCGATGAAGCTGCGCAAGGACGGCATGTGGGCGTGCACCGTGCGTCTGATGCCCGGCACCTATCGTTTTCGCTACGTCTCGCGGCATGGCGTCTGGTACAACGACCCGGCCGCGGACGGCTATGAGCCTTCGGGGTTAGGAGAGGATAACTGCTTGTTGATTCTGACTGCCGAATAGAACGACCTCCACCGCAGAGGCGCAGAGTGCGCAGAGTTTGTTCGGAGTTTTTCTCTGCGTTCTCTGCGCCTTTGCGGTGGAGATGGCCTTTTATCGCGGTTTTCAGGTTAGCGCCGCTGCGCCTGCGCGGCAACGGCCGCGGCCGCCCGGGCCGCCGCTTCCGGATCCCCCAGGTAATAATGGCGGAGCGGCTTCAGGTCGTCGTCCAGCTCATAGACCAGCGGGATGCCGGTGGGGATGTTCAGCTCGATGATATCGCTGTCCGAGATGTTGTCCAGGTACTTCACCAGCGCCCGCAGGCTGTTGCCGTGCGCCGCGATGATCGCTCGCTTGCCCGCCTTCAGCGCCGGCGCGATCGTCTCGTGCCAGTAGGGCAGGAAGCGCGCCACCGTGTCCTTCAAACACTCGGTCAGGGGCAGCTCATCCTTCGACAGATGCGCGTAGCGCGGATCGTTGCCAGGATAGCGCGGGTCGTCGGGGGTGAGGGCCGGCGGCCGGATGTCATATGATCGGCGCCANATGAGCACCTGCTTGTCGCCGAACTTCTCGGCCGTCTCGGCCTTGTTGAGGCCCTGGAGCGCGCCGTAGTGCCGTTCGTTGAGCCGCCAGGTGTTGTAGATGGGGATCCACATCTGGTCGAGCTCATCCAGGACGATCCACAGGGTGCGGATCGCGCGCTTCAACACCGATGTATACGCCACATCGAAGACGTAGCCGCCCTCTCGCAGCAGCTTGCCCGCCTCGTGTGCCTCGGCGATCCCCTTTTCCGAGAGATCCACATCGGTCCAGCCGGTAAAACGATTCTCTTTGTTCCAGTCGCTCTCGCCGTGGCGGAGCAACACCAGTTTGATCATCGAAAGTCCTCCGCTTTTTGATGCGCTCATTTGAGTCATTTGAGCGTCAGCAGGTAGGCGATCAGATCGTTCACCTGTTGATCGTTGAGGCTGGGTTTCGGCATCAGGCCTTTCTGAAAGCCCGCGACCACATAGGCATCCGGCTCGAGGATGGATTGCCGCAGATACTGCTCGGCCGATTGTCCGGAGACCGTGTTGCCCGCCCGGCTGGCAATGCCGGCCATGGACGGCCCGACGAGCGTCTTGCCCGGTTCAAGCGAATGGCACGTGATGCACCCCGGATTCGAGCCGATGATCTGTTGGGCAAAGAGCGCCTTGCCGGCTTCGGCATTGCCCGCGCCGCCCTTGGCGCCGCCTGCGGGCGCCTGGCTCGCCCCTCCGCCGCCGCACGCGGCCAAGATCAACGCCGCCAGGATCACTCCACTGACCACGAAGAGAGTGGTCTTCCGCATATTGTCCTCCTTATCCTGATTGAGAAATAACGTACACTTCGACTATTATATACGGATCGGGGCTCATCTCAAAGTCAGGAGGTAGGCCACCAAATCCTCGATCTCTGTCTGGCCGAGCCGCTCGAGATAATCGGGCGGCATCTGGCCGGCCCGATATCCTGAGCCGATCCCCGGCCTCCGGCGCAACGAGAGGCGGGCCAGAGGAGGCGGTCGCCGTTGCCGTCGGATGCTCTAGCGGCGCACCGATTCGGTGCCGCACAAAGATCTCCGCGCGCGCTTTATGTTCCGGGTAAGGTTGAAAAGGCACGTGGCTTAAGAAGATCGCGCCGGCCATGGCCGCCGCCAGCACACCGCCGAGCGGCAACAGACGTCGCCAGTTGGCGCGGGTGCCCCGAAAATCATAGGCCGAAGCCGGGAACCGCGACGCGTCTGAGCCGTGCCCGGCGTGGACTAACCTCTCCAGGCTGCGTGCTAAGCTTCCGGGGGCCAGCCATGCCGTCGTCACGGCCGCGTTTTCCAGCGCCGGACTGGCCCGCGGCGGCCGGCGACGTTCCAGCCGGGCCTGCATGATGGCATTTCCTTGCGGGCGACCGCTTCGTAGGAAGCCACGAAGCCGAACTGAAAAAACATCGTCAGGTAGACGCCGGTGGCGGCCACCAGGAGCAACAGAAAGACGGCGATGGGGCCGGTGTGATAGAGGGGGTTGAATTGTGGTTCCCGAACCAACCGCTGGAGCGGTCGCTCCAGCGTCAGGGTTGCGCGTTCTAACAAGGTCAAGAAGCGTTCGAGCCGGCGGCCCCGGCGCAGCGTCTCGCTTGCGGCAAAGCTCGGTCCGGATGACACAATCACCCCCTCATCGCCTGAGCCGTCGCCTACCAGACCTTGAACCCGGGCGAGGTCAGATTCATATTGCCGATCTGGCTCACGAGCTGAGGGCCATAGGACAGGATGATCAGCGCGACGGTGGCGAGCAACCACGGCGCCCAACGGTCGAGCCAGGCGGGCGTGCTCTGCGGGTCATAGAGCGCCTGCGCCACGGGCACGGTGGGCACATCGGCCGGGTCGGCTTTCTTGCCCGCCAGCGTGCCGATGATGACCGCCATAAACAGATACAGGGCAACGAACAGGATCGCCCCTCCGACGCCGGTCTGGATCAGGCGGCTATTCCACTCCGGCGGCACATAGGGCGCCATGCCGAGCGGGGTGCGTCGCGGCGCGCCGAGCAACCCCAAGGTGTGCATGCCGTTGGAGAAGATGATCATGCCGACGAACCAAAGCCAGGTCTGGGCTGCGGCGAGTTTGGGGCGCCACAGCTTCTTGCCGGTCAGATGCGGCACCAGCCAATAGGAAATGCCCATGAACGAGAGGGTCACCGCGGTCGCCACGGTCAGATGNAGGTGGCCGGGCACCCAGGCGGTATTGTGAACCACCAGGTTGACGTTGTACGAGGCGTTGATGATGCCGCCGATGCCGCCGAACAGGAACAGGATGCCGGCCAGCAATTGCGCACTGACTGATGGATCGCCCCAGGGCAGGGCCGCGATCCAGTTGAGGAGACCTTTGCCGCCGCGTTGGCGGCCCGCATGTTCCAGGGAGGCGATCACCGTGAAGGCCGTCATCAGCGAAGGGAACGCGACCGAATAGGTGAGCACTGCATGGATCCACTTCCAGGCAGGCGGCACGCCCGGATCCACGTACTGATGATGGAAGCCCAGCGGCACCGAGAGCACCAGGAAGAGCCAAAAAGCCAGCCGTGCCAGCGCGTCGCTGAACAGGCGGCCGCCTGCCTGGCGGGGCAACATGCCATACCACGAAACATAGGCCGGCAAGAGCCAGAAGTAGACCAGCGGATGGCCGGTGAACCAGAAGTAGGTGCGGGCAAGCTGGGCATCCACGCCGGGCAACAGGCCGAGCGACCACGGCAGGAGCATGGTGAGGATCTCGGCCGCCACGCCCAGGGTCGCGATCTGCCACATGACCATCGTGATCAGGCTGCCGAACGCGATGAAGGGCGTGCGCACGCCTGGGTTCTCTTTGCGCCAGCGGTAATAGGTGAGATAGAAGCCATATCCTTCGATCCAGCTGCCGACCACCACCAGCGTCAGGCCCAGATAGAAGAGCCAGCTTGCTCGCATCGGCGGATAGAAGGTGTAGAGCACCGAGGCCTCGTTCAGCAGGGTGGGCACGGCGGTCACCACCAGGCCCACGGCCATCACGATGAAGCCCGCCCAGTTCAGCCGCGGCAGCTCAAGCCGACGCTTCAGGCCGTAGGATATGGTGAGCGAGAAGAAGCCGGTGATGAAGAAGGTGGTGAAGACCAGGGCGTTCAGGACGCCATGCAACGTGAGGCCCTGATAATAGGATTTGAACAACGGCGCGAGCAACGGATAGAGGTCTACGCCGGCGTATTCGAAGCTTTGCAGCGGGCCGAAAAGGCCGCCGATGGAGAGCGCGATCAGGGCCACCAGGACATGCAGGCCGATGAACCGCTTGTCGGCGGCCGGAATGACATAGGGGATCTCTTGAGCCGGCGCCTCAGCCGCTATGGCCGCGCGCAGCCCACCTCGAGCAACAGTCGTGGCAGTCATGATAATCTCCTCACTTCGGCGTCACGATCACTTTGCCGAACATGGCCGCATGGCCCAGGCCGCAGTACTCGTGACAGATGAAGGTGTACTCGCCGGGCCGGTCCAGCTTTGCAGTTAACCTGGAGATCTGGCCAGGGACGACCTGCATGTTGACATTGGTGCCTTCCAGGTGGAAGCCGTGTTGGATGTCTTTGCTGGTGACATAGAAGGTGATCGTCGAGCCGGCCGGCACGGTGATCTCCCGCGGGTTGAACGCCCAGATCTGCGACATGATGTAGGCCTCGTATTTGCCGGGGGCCAGTTCGCGCAGGCCGGGATTGGCGAAGGGGCCTTCCTTGTCTACGGTTTGCGGGTTGACGCGGGCGACCGGCGCCGGTACGGCGATCCCCCCTGCCAGCGCGGCCAGGGTGATCGCCAGCACGAAGATCACCAACAAGGCCACGCTGATGATGATCCAGGTGCGTTCATACGGATGAAGATGCATCCCGGCGCCGGTCGTGGATTGAAGCAACGATTTGTTCGCGGTCATAGGGTCACTCCTCGGGATAACAAAATCAGATAGACCGAGCCCCATAAGACGATCAGCAGGAGAACGAAGATCAGCACGATGACCAGGGTGCCCCTCGGCTGAAAGGATTCTGCGTCGCCGATGGGTGCATCTGAGGTTTTAGTAGGTTTTCTCTGAACCATGCCCTTTCTCCTATCACCTTACTTGAGTAGATGGATCAAGTCGCTGGCAATGTCTTCGCCCGGGGTTCCAAACGGGAACACCAGGCGTAGATATCCATCCCGATCTATGACCGCGACGGTGGCGGTATGGTCTACCAGATAGCCGGTGGCCGCGGTGCCTTCATGTTTCGCAAAATAGATGCCGAGCGGCGTAGCGGCGGCGGCGATCTCGGCGGCCGTGCCGCTCAGGCCGAGGAAGCGCGCGTCGAAGTGGGCCAGGTAGCGCGCCAGGATCTCGGGCGTGTCGCGCTCCGGATCTACTGTGATCATGATCACCTGGACCTGATCGGCGCGCCGGCCCACTCGTTGCAACGCCCGCGCCAGTTCCGCCAGCGTCGTCGGGCAGACATCCGGGCAGTAGGTGTAGCCGAAATAGAGCACGGTCACCTTGCCCCGAAAGTCGCTGAGCCGCACCGGACGGCCCTCCGGACCGGTGAGCGCAAAGTCGGCGACCGGGGTGGCCGGCTCCAACAGGAGGCCGTGATAGCGGTAGGGCCAAAGGCGGACGACCAGCCAGGCGGCCGATCCCAGCCCGATCACGACCATCAACCCGATCAGGAGCAGACGAAGTCGCAAGGATATATCAATGCGCATAGCACAGGAAGAAGTGGGCGGCTTCGTAAGCCAGCCGATTCACCCCTTGGTCGTTGCGGATTTCGCTCTGCAACACTGCGATCTGGCGCCGGATGGTGGCCACGTCGAGGTTTTGCGTTCGGCCGCGATAGTCGCCGCGGATGATGCCCAGCGCATCCACCAAGACGATGGCCGGCTCAAAGGCGTATTCGCCGTCTGGGCCGGCCGCGTAGTACACCTCGAAGCCGGCGCCGATCGTTTGTTTCAGGCCGGCCGGATCTCCGCTTACCATCCACCAGCGCGCCGGGTCGGCTCCGCGCGCCTGCGCGAAGGCTTGCAGAGTCTCCGGCGAGAGGGGTTCGCTGTCGAACAGCATCGTCACCAGACGCAGCGGCGTTTCGTCGGCCGAAAGCGCACGAGCATATTCCTGCATCGCCCGCATGATGGCGTCGGTCGGCTCGCACGCCGCGGCGCAGCGCAGCGGACGGAAGGTGTAGAGGACCACCTGCCCGCGCAGGTCTTCATTGGTCAGGCGTCGGCCGGCCTGATCGGTGACGCGAAAGGCCGGCGCCGGGCGGATCCGCGGCAAGACCTGGATCGGCTGCAGCGTGGCAAAGGCGAACACGCTCAATGCCAGAACCGCCGGGAGGATGAATAACAGCCACCGCCGGGGGACCGTCAGTTGGTGATCGGCTGCGCCAAGCGCTGCGGCTTTCATGGACAGCTCTCTCCTGGTTGTGCAACCGAGGCCATCGGCCGGGAGATGATCCTTCATTATTATAGTTTATTGGCTTGTAAATAGCAAAAATGCTGTGCGCACAAACTGCTCAGATGACTGTTCGCGTGGTTGTCGTTTTTTGTGTTACAATGGGGTTCAGCTCATGATGAGGAGGACGTTTCCATGACAGAGAAGCGCAAAGGTCCACGTCTGGCGACTTCCAAAGACGGCCAGCTTGTGACGTTTCGCGGCCGGCCGATCTTGCCGATCATGTCCATTGACGAAGGGGAGGAGCTCGTCGGGGTGTGGGTGACGCCCGATGTGCCCGGGGTGGGCTTCTACAAGCTGATCGCCAAGCGCCTGGTGGATGGCCGTTGTGAGTGGGTGCATTTCACCCAGCGCGCCAACGGCACGAAAGATAAGTTTTACCGCGGCACGCTCGAGAAGGAGAGCGATATAACCAGGGTGATCTCCGCGATCAACAAGGCCCTGGCAACGGCCTATGGCCCGGAGATCCGTCTGTGGCCGGCGAACGACATGGATATCCACTTTGTGGATGGCGTCGTATCCGGCGAGGAACCCGATCGTCTTCAGTGAGGAGCATCTCGTGGCTTTCGTTCCCGCTCATCGCTCTTCGCTTCAACATGGGCTGCGCCGCGCGCTCGATTGGCTGTTGGAGCTCCACAAGCCGGTGCCCGAGCGCGACGCCGACGAGATCGCGGCCGAGGTCGAACGCAATTACCGCTGGAACTTCGCGGTCAACCTGTTGGACGGCGCTTTCTTCTGGTTCGGCGCCAGTTTNATGTCCACCTCTACGATCCTGCCGCTTTTCATCAGTAAGCTGACCCCCAGCCCGTTGGCGATCGGCCTGCTGGCGGTCTTCTCGCAAGCTTCCTGGTTTCTTCCGCAGATCTTTACCGCCAACGCTGTGGAACGACTGGCGCGCAAGAAGGCCGTGGTGGTCAACCTGGGCCTCTTCCTGGAGCGCCTTCCGGTCTGGGGATTGGTGCTGGCGGCGATCGTGGCCGCATATAGTCCGTCCCTGGCGCTCGCGATCTTTTTCGTTTGCTTCGCCTGGCACGGTCTGGGCGCGGGCGCGCTCGGCACGGCCTGGCAAGATCTGATCGCACGCATGTTCCCGGTGGAGCGCCGCGGCCGGTTCCTCGGCCTGACGAACTTCGTCGGTTCGGGCACGGGGGCCATCGGGGCCATTGCCAGTACATGGCTGTTGCAAAACCTGGCCTACCCCACCAACTTCACGGTTCTGTTTTTGATCGCCGCCACTGCGATCCTGATCAGTTGGTTCTGGCTTGCGCTGGCGCGCGAGCCGGTCCAGAAGGCCGCGTCGTCCGCCACCAGCATTGCGGAGTACCTGGCCGGCCTGCCCGAGCTGTTGCGCCGCGATCATAACTTTCGCCGCTTCCTGGTAGCCCGCGTGCTGATGGCGTTCGCCGGCATGGGCAGCGGTTTCGTCACCGTCTCGGCCCTCAAGCGCTGGCACGTGCCCGATAGCACGGCCGGGTTGTATACCATCGCCTTCCTCGTTGGCCAGACGTTCGGCTATATCGCGTTCGGTTTCCTGGCCGATCGGCGCGGGCACAAGCTGGCGTTGGAGCTGGCGATCCTGGCTTCGACGATCGGCTTCGCGTGCACCTGGCTGGCGCCCGGGCCGGAATGGTACTTCGCGGCTTTCGTGTTGTTCGGCATCGGCTCCAGCGCGGTGGTCGGCTCGGCCATGCTGGTGGTGATGGAGTTCTGCGCGCCGGAACGCCGGCCCACTTACATCGGCATCACCAGCACCAGCGTGGGGATGGTGGGCNTGGTGGCGCCGCTGATCGGCGCGGGGCTGGCGAGCATCAGCTANGAGGGGCTGTTTGCCGTCTGCGTGGGGATCGATCTGGCGGCCTTCGGGCTGATGCGCTGGTGGGTGCGCGAGCCAAGGTGGAAAGCCCTATCCACCACATCTTGACCAACAAACGACNGCCGCATACTGTCCTGGGAATGGGCCGCGGATGAACGCGGATGAACACGGATAGAGGATGGAATCTGGGTTCGAATGGGCCGCGGATGAACGCGGATGAACACAGATAATAAGGATGAAATGTGTGTCCCTCCGTGTTCATCTGCGGCTTAGGCTTTCGGGCGTTATGGCGTCGAGCGCCGCATGGGCGATTATGAGGTCAGCGGCAGGCGCACCGGCTGGCCGGTTGCGGCCGAACGGTAGGCCGCCAGGGTGATCTCCAGCGCCTTGTAGCCGTCGTAGCCGGTGACGGCCGGCCGGCGGCCCTCCCGGATGGCAGCCACGAACTCGGCCACCATGGCCATGTCGGCATCCGAACCCCAGAA